>Ga0214921_10000163_pt1 | contig 129629 bp, 122 predicted proteins | sample LL1505_MetaG_FD_177992 | JGI IMG/M metagenome (GOLD analysis project Ga0214921, IMG submission 177992) | Freshwater microbial communities from Lake Lanier, Atlanta, Georgia, United States - LL-1505 | ecosystem: Environmental > Aquatic > Freshwater > Lake | place: USA: Georgia | collected... | reverse complement strand
TGGATTTTGTTTTTCGCATTATTTTCCGATTTTTTTTTGGTTTTTCTTTTGGTTTTCTTTTGGTTTTCTTTTGGTTTTTCTTTGGCATGCCCATCACCCGGATGGGAGAATCACCGACCGGATGGGAGAGATCCGGGATTAATATTTTCATGAACTTCGGCTACGCTGGGTTCCGTTTGAACGATTTGATGAACTTCTTGAACGCTTAGTGCGGTTTGAACGATTGGATGAACTTCGGGAAAGCTTTTTTGGGGTTTTTTCCTTTGGGGGTGTGGGTGGAGGTGGGGGTTGATGTAATAATATATCAAAATCAGATTGCAATAACATGTTTTGTTTAAAAGGTTTACCTTTTGTAGTGCCAGTTTTATATACCCGGTCAGTTACTAAATGTAAATCACCAAAATTATCATCAACACGAATAATAGGTTTAGGACTAGACCCATTATTATATATCGAATGCAAAGTATCAATATTGTTTTTGGTAGCTTCTAATGGATTTTTTTCCAAATATAATAATTTTAAACCGGGTATACTAGCAAGTGAGTCAGGTAAATTTTGTAATTTATTATCTTGTAAATATAAGTGTTGTAAATTTTGTAATTTGCCAATAGATTTTGGTAGCACTGAAATATTGCATTTGATTATTTGTAAAATACGTAAATTTGTTAACTTGAATAAATTTGCTGGAATTTGTTGTAAAGTATAAAAATTGTTTATTTGTAATGCAGTTACATTATTTTTTACGTCTTCGAGAGCAAATATATTATTGAAATCAGCGAGTGTTAGTTTCATTGGAAATGCTAATGTCAATTGACCAAGCGAATTGATTTCGAATTCTTGACCTTTGTAAGTAAATTTGGTTGATGACATTATAATATAGATATATATATTTTTATATAATCATATATTGTGAAATAATGATTCAATCCTGTAAAAAAATATACTGTAACTGTTTGTTTGTTTTATTCAAATAACATTGCTAAATTATATGGCGTAAGATAGGGCGAATTATCTTGATACTCATGTATTTTTACAGTATCGTTAGTATTGTTTGCATATGACACAAACAGATGGTGTGTCGGCCATTCAATATCGAACGGTATATTCGTAGCAGCTGTCTTCAATATTTTACTAAAGGGTATTCGAATAGTTAGTATTCCACCAGACGAATATAATATACAAATAATTGCGCAAAGTATTAATGTGTTCATGGTTTGAGTATTGTGATATAAGGTTTTGTCTTGTATTGTTTTTCAATTTTCTAATAAATCCACCTTGATTTTTTGTGTTATAGAATCCTTTTTTTGAAACACATATATTTTGCATTGAACGATTGTTTTGATTTGCAGCACAATAGGGGTTTTTATCTTCGTCAACAATTTCAATTCGGCTATATAAACCAAATACCCCTTTTCGGCTTGTTGAAAAATCATGGCATCATATGTGCGATTCATTATATCTGTATGTGTGGATAAATACATTAGTTCGCAACTCATTTGAACTTTTCGTATCGATTTTGCATCGGTATTTATTTTTTGAATTTTTTGACAGTAATGGTTCAAAAATTCGGTGGCCGATGGGGACAAGGTTGTATTGATGATTTTCAAAAAACAAATTTGATTCAATAAATCCACAATTCTTCGGATAGGACTTGTGATATGAACATAATAATCCATGTTAAGAGAATGATGATAATATGTTTTCGATTCATCAAATGTATCATATTCGCTCGATATTTTATTCGTAAAGTGATATAGGAACATCTCATTCGATTGTATGTTCTCGGTAGGTGTGGTGTATGGTGTTGTTGTTTTTCTGAAAATACCACACTGATTTGCATGCAATAATTTAGCAGACGTCTCATTCATTTTCACCATCCAGTATGCAACTAATTCGTGACTATCTGTGATTGGGCTCGTTGAGGAAATTTTATTGGTAAATTCAAATAGACGGTGATACTGGGGGTTTTTGGATAATTTAGGCGAATCGTAATGAAAGTTCTTTTTGACGGTGATGATGGAAGTTGAATATTGGACATCTACAAGGGTATTGGAATTGTCATAGATATAATCGATTGTAATGGCTAGACGTTTTGTTTTTTCAACCAGACTGCAGACATGTTGTGATAATTGTGTAGGTAACATGGAGTGTTTTTTATCCGGTAAATAAATGGTGGATGTGCGATACTCTTGAATATTCCATGCGTCTAGTGCGTCGAGACAGAGTGCTACGTTTGCAATATAAACCGATATTCGAGTGGTGTCGGGCGTTTGTGTTATACTTATAGCATCATCATAATCTGTCGTGGTATCGTTGTCTATTGAGAACACATATTCGGATGTTCTATCTTGAATTTCTGGATGGGCGTTGAGTATGTTCTCGATGTATTGATTCTCGGCGATTTCTTTGAATTTCATTTTTATGTGTTGGTTTAATGGTTGAATCGAATGGTATAGGTTTTTGCAATGGATTTGATATTTTTCAAAGGCTTGATAATCATCGATGGCTCCGAACGTTTCGACTAATTCGCCGCGAGGGTGTGTATCATTCCATTGTGTATATTTGAAAATCACATAATGATTCAAAATATGTTTCGAGAACCCGAGCGTCGGTTCATATGGCACTAAAAATGCCGGATAGTTTTTTTTGTGTGGGATGCACTTATACAACAGGCGTTTTTTGTTCTCTGTTCTACCATAGGTTTTGTTGTTCTCTAAAACGAGAATTCCTGGTATATAGGGTTGTTCTCGAAGAGGGGATGAAATGATTGTCAAAGTGGTTGAATCGATAACGTCTTCGTGAAAATGTTTGTGGTCTTGTGGATGATAATTTGGATTGGAAGGGGCGTAGTCGGCGGATTGTGTTATAGACCATGTTTCGTAGTTTCTTGAATGTATTTGCAATGTAAATGATGTCATACGGTGATTTTTAAATATACAATCGAACGTAATAAAACAATATATTCAATTTTGTATTATTGGTGGTATTTAGATGGATGCTTCGTTTTTGTCTATAAGTAAAATATTTATCTAAAACATGTTTGTATACAATATACCAAAAAATATGAAAAAAAATACGCATTATTTAGAAGACAAAGAAACAAACGAATTGTTCTACAGACTATATGAAGATTGTATGAAATTCAAACGTGAAAAAGGGAGCAAAATAAATTGTAATTTTTATTCTGTGAGTGATAACAATACATCCGTTATCGAAACGAAAAAACAAGATATGCAATATATATTCAACAGGGCGTAAATCACACGTGAATGCGTCGTCCAGGTATTTTTTTTTGAATAGAACGTGTTTTGCTGAGTGTTGTGTAATAATCGATTTCAGTGAAATTACAAGAATGGTCGCATGATTTGTTTTTATGAATAATGTCATAATAATAGATCAACGAATCCTGGGTTTCGCTAGGTTGTTTTTTAGAAACAACCCATTTAAAACATCGAAACATTATTTGTAAAATAATGCGATAATTATACCTTTTGTTTGGAGGGGGTGGTAATATATCAATTTTATGCATTCAAAGCATAAAATGGAAACATACATACAAAAAACACTTAAACGTTATTTATGTTATTTATATAATACTCGTTGTATAGGAGATGCCTCCTAAATATTTCAGGCGAAAATCAACACAATCAAAAGAATATGTCAACACGAACTCATCCGCGATCTATTTGGTTATTGTGGAATCACCGTCTAAATGTGCTAAAATAGAAGGATTCCTAGGAGCGGATTACAAATGTATAGCAAGCAAGGGTCATCTCAGATACATTGACGGTCTCAAAAATATAGCCACAAAAGAGGATTATGCAATCAAGTTCTCGGCAATCGATGAAAAAAAGGACCACGTCAAATTTATGAAATCCTGTATATCCGGGTTCTCTAAATCAAATGTAATACTAGCAACCGACGATGACCGAGAAGGTGAGGCAATTGCGTGGCATATATGTGATATGTTTGATTTGCCCGTTTTGACAACAAAGCGAATCATATTTCACGAAATTACGAAACCAGCGATTCAAAAAGCCATCCAAAATCCAGGTGTTATAGATATGAATTTAGTGCTTGCGCAACATGCTCGACAAGTTCTCGATATGATTGTCGGATTCAAGGTATCGCCATTTTTATGGAAACACATACACAATAGTAAAACGAATGGATTGTCGGCAGGTCGTTGTCAGACTCCCGCACTTCGACTTGTCTATGATAATGAACAATTATTACGTGACGGTGGAGAACCTGAAACAAAATACAAAACCACAGGGTATTTTTTTGCAAAACAAATTCCATTTTCGCTAAATCATGATTTCGTCGAAGGGGGGGAAATATCTAGGTTCCTGGAATTGTCAAAAACATTCTCCCACAAACTATCGATGGATTCGCCGAAAGATTCCCTCCGACAACCACCGAAACCATTCAATACATCGATTTTATTACAATATACAAGTAATGTTCTCAATATGTCTCCTAAAGAAACCATGAATCATTGTCAAACCTTGTATCAAGGAGGACATATTACTTATATGCGAACAGATAGCACAAAATATTCGGTGGACTTTTTGTTGAAGGCGCGGGGATACATAATGGAAAAATGGAATTCGGAAGAATATTTAGGCGATTTTAGTGTTATAGAAAATTGTGACAATGCGAATCCCCACGAGGCCATTCGAGTAACACATTTAGAAACCGGATTTATAAGTGGTGTCGATGCACGTGCACAAACGCTCTACAAACACATATGGAGAAACACCGTCGAAAGTTGCATGGCCGCCGCAAAATACAAATGCACAAAGGTGTCGATAACTGCTCCTGAAAAACATTGTTATGTGAATATTGTTGAAATACCTGTATTTCTAGGTTGGAAGGTGGTTACATCGCAAAATACAGAAGAAGTGGATTCTGTATTGGACGGACAAAATTCAGGACAAGGATTATTATTGTTTTTTCAATCTTTGAAACCAGGTTCTCATATACCGTATGTAAAAATAGAAAGTATTGTTTCAGTTGCGAACCGTCATTCTCATTATACAGAATCGAGTCTCATCAAAAAACTAGAAGATTTAGGAATCGGTCGTCCATCCACTTTTGCGATGATTATTGACACAATTATTGAACGCGGATATGTGAAGAAAACGGACGTTCCTGGAATCAACGTAAAATGCGAGGAATTTGTATTACGTGGTGATGTTCTCGAAAAACGAATTCTTGAAAAGACATTTGGAAAAGAGAAAAACAAACTGGTCATCCAATCTTTAGGAATAGTAACGCTGGAATTTTTGACCGAACATTTTGAAATATTGTTTGATTATGATTACACGAAAAATATGGAAGATGATTTAGACAAAATTTCATCGGGGGTTATGGAAAAATGGAGTGAAATATGTGATAATTGTAATAAAACCATCAAGGTTCTCTCAAAGGTAGTTGCGAAAATGGAGAAACCTAAATATTTTGTCGGGTCTTCCGATGGAAAAAACTATGAACTCATATTCCATCAATATGGAGCATCCTTGAAATATGTGGGCGATGGGGATGGCAACGGCGACGGGGAACCAGAACCTCAATACAAATCAGTGAATCCGAAAATAAAAATAGACCTGGAAAAATTAAAACAAGGGAAATATTTAGCGGAAGATTTATTCGAAATCAAAAACGATTATTTAGGAAAATATGAAGAATGCGATGTTTTTATCAAAAATGGGAAATACGGTCCTTATGTGAAATGGGGTGAAAAAACTGCATCGATAAAATCCATCAAAAAACCGATCGATTCGATTGTTCTCGAAGACGTAGTCGCTCTGCTGCAACCAGAAGTTGCCGACCCTGATGCACCGAGATTGCCTCCCATGTTGCAAGATAAAAATCCAAACATGTTGAAATCATTGAATGCAGAGCTCAGTATCCGAAAAGGGAAATTCGGACCCTATATATTTTATATGGCACCCAATGCAACTAAACCTGCATTTTTCAAATTAGCAAAATACAAGACAACTTATATGAATACAGGCGTCGACGAATTAGTCGAATGGATACAGCAAACATATTTATCAAATAAAATGTAATAATATTATAGTATGGCAACACCAAGTGAAAATTTAATAAAAGGGGTTAATAATCTTACAACCGGTATCAAAACACAAATCAATCGAGTCAATCCTGTAAACTATGGTCCAGATATTAAAAATTGTTTCCCGATAATAGCATATATAATTTTTGCCATTATTTACGTAGCTGCATTTATTGCATTATATGTGCGAAATTCAGCACTCGTAGGTATAGTATTACTCTATGTAATAAATATCGTGTATTCTATTTTTATAATAAAAGACATGTTTTTATCAAAAAAATCCGAACAAGTGATAACTATTATTATAACTTCTATAATTATTCTCAATGCAGTTTCATCCACTATGGTAGTGTTTACATTGAAGACACTTCATTCAAAATTCAATAAAGAAAAAGAAACAATGAAATTATCAAATGAATCGAAGAAAATAATCAGCATTTATTTTACTATGTTTATTACTACAATTGCATTCACCTGGTTCCTAGCATTGTTTTATTTTGGCGAAAGTCATAATACCATTTTTTTCGATTATATTTTCATAGGTAAAATAATTCCTCCACGAATGTTAATGATTATATTTATATTAAAAATATGCTTATGTGGAGCTGGTCTCGGATTATCGGGATACATGGTTTTCTTGTCCGACCGATTTTCGAAATTAAAAAATTCGAAATATGTGCAATAGAATTATTATTTATAACACAATACGTATAAATAATAAATATGACTTCTCTATAAATTACAATAAACAGTATAACATGAAGTATTATGAAACGCATTACGAAGAATATATTCATTCAGTCGAGCAATACAACATTCATCCAGAATTATCAGGAATCTATGAAAATTTTCCTAAAAAAATAGCCGATTTTGGAAACTTGATCGTATTCGGACCGACGGGTTCTGGTAAATATTCCCAGGTTCTCTATTTTTTGAAAAAATACAGTCCTAGTAAATTGAAATATGACAAGAAAATAACATGTCAAACCGACAAAATAACATATATTTATCATATTAGTGATATACATTATGAAATTGATATGTCAATACTAGGATGCAATTCAAAAACACTATGGCACGAAATATTTCTGCAAATTGTAGATATAGTATCTATGAAAACCGAAAAAACAGGAATTATTGTATGCAAAAATTTCCATATGATACACAATGAGTTGTTAGACATTTTTTACAGTTACATTCAACATTACAATCATTATACATCACCCATTCAGATAAAATTCGTTTTGATAACCGAACATGTCAGTTTTTTGCCTAAAAATATATTGAATTGTTTCAAGATAATCGGTGTCAAACGTCCCGATAAATCAAAATATGTCAATCGCATCATTGATTCGGATGTTCGCGAAGAATACAATACAAAAAATATGACGGAAGGCTATTTGCAACGTATTAATCCATTAATCTATGAAAAAAAAGGAAATACAGATGAGCGTAATACATCGAGAACTTATTTTTTCATATCCGAAAACCAGATTATCAAATCAAAAACAAAACAACGAATCAAAACGATTATGGATTACGTTGACCCTGCGTATATTGTCAATATAAAAGAGACTGAATCATTTGGTTTAATGAACGATGGTTCTCAAATACCGAGAGACAATTTCAACACAATATGCAATAGTATTATTCAAGAAATGTTGCAATACAAAAAATTATCATTTACGCAGTTCCGAGATACCATATATGATATATTAGTATACAATTTAGATGTGCCGGAATGTATATGGTATGTCATTTATTATTTCATTCAGCGAAAAATGCTATCCAAATCAGATGTTCTCGCTGTGATGGAAAAATCGCATATATTTTTGAAATATTTCAATAACAATTATCGTCCAATTTACCATTTAGAGAGTATTTTCTTTTATATAATAACAATTATTCAAAAAAATCAGGCGAAATGAATTTTACAAAAGCATGTGTTATATTAGATATTCCACTCGACCACAGAAATCCATTGAATATGGATATTGTAAAAAAACAATATCGTCGCAAAGCATTGCAGTATCATCCAGATAAGAACAAGGGTGAAAATTCTACTGGTGAATTTTTATTAATAACGGAAGCGTATCATCATTTATCTAATAATGCCGACCTATGCATATCATCAGAAACCATGAATTATGCAACTGATTTGTTTTCTTTTTTGAGACAGTCTCTGCATAATTCGAATGAGAACCTAATGCAAAACAAGGTATTTCAAATAATAATAACGAAAATAGTCGAATCCTGTGAGACAAAGGCTTTAGACCTTTTAGAAAAACTCGACAAGAATATTCTCGTAAAAATTAACGAAATATTCAATATGTATGTGGACGTTTTTCATTTTTCGGAGGGATTTTTAAAATCAGTTGAAGAGATTCTAGTGAATAAAATACAAAAAGACGAATGTGTTATACTCAATCCTTTTTTAGACGATTTGTGGGAAAACAATTTATATAAAATGGTGGAAAAGGGCGGGACGTTTTTGATTCCATTGTGGCATCATGAATTAATTTATGATAATTCAGGGTGCGATTTGTATGTGAAAAATATACCTGTTTTACCAGATAATGTGAAAATCGATGAAAAAAACAATATACACGTAGAGTTATCTTATGGTATTCATGAATTATGGAATCAATCGATGGTGGAATTCTATTTAGGGAAGAAACGGTTTAGTTTTAACATAGAAGAATTATATCTAAGAAAACATCAAACGCTAGTTCTTTGCCGTGAAGGTATTTCAAATATGAATATGGAGAATATTTATGATATATCAAAAAAAAGCGATGTCATAATATCAATTTATTTGCGGAACATTTAAATCTTGAATACTACTATAGGTTGAGCCTCCTTGGTTTGCGATTATTGGATAAATTACTAAAACAATTATTTCATTTTTTTTACACAAATAATCTATTTTTATATCTATTGGAGAATCTATGAATTTTGTAGACGCTATTATTTTGTCTATATTTTTATTATTTACTACATAGCAATGTGTTCCAATAAGATGTTCATTATTATTTGTTTTATAAATATTATCTACTACTAATTCACCATGATTATTATTATGATTTCCTAAATACAATAAATCAAAATCATAATTGCGTAATTTACTGAGAGATTCTTTCAAAATATCCATAAAATTATCATGCAAAAAATTACAATCATCTTCGAGTATTAATGTATACCCCTGCATGTTATTTGTTTTTATCAAATTATACAAATTCATATGGCTCATATAACAGCCAATTTCTCTTTTCTTTATTTTATCTGCATCTTTATACGATTCAGATAACAAACCACTTCCTAATAGCTCGCTAATATTCAATGTATCGCCTTTTACCGCGTCCATAATTTCTATTTTTTCTTTTATTTTTTTTTCCTGATTTTTAATATTTATCATACGCTGCTCTTGGCGAAGTGTAATTACATATATTTTTATATTATCATTTGTAATTTCGGGATTAGCAAAATTTTCTTTTTTTTTGCAGGATAATCTGAAAAACAGAATATACAATAGAATAATACTTACTACAATGAATAGAATAAATATATACAAGTAATTATTGTTTTTTTTCATTTGTTATTGCTATATAATGATATATTATTTATGACAACTACTCTAAAATTGATTTAATAATATACTAATAAGCGTATTAGTATATAATAACCCATGCAAAGAAAAGGATTGCAGCGTAATACAATCGATAAATATTACACAAAAACATCGGTTGTTGAATTGTGTTTGAATATGGTAAACCAACACGTTGAAATTGATAGAAACGATTTGATAATAGAACCGAGTGCAGGAAATGGCGCATTTATTCCAGGGATTAAAACATTGTCTCAGCATTGTGTATTTTATGATTTAGAACCAGAACACAGCGAAATCATAAAACAAGATTATTTAATGGTGGATTCGAATGCTTTCAAAACCAGTGAAACCAGGGCGATTCATGTAATAGGTAATCCTCCCTTCGGTCGTCAAGCATCGATGGCAATCAAATTCATCAAAAAATCGTGTGAGTTTTGTAATACAATTGCTTTTATTTTACCGAAAAGTTTCAAAAAAGACAGTTTGAAGAAAACGTTCCCATTGTGCTTTCACCTTGTTTTTGAAATGGATTTGCCGGATAAATCATTTTTAGTCAATGGCGAAGAATATGGTGTGGATTCTGTTTTTCAAATATGGGAAAGAAAATCGGTGGACCGGGTCATTGCCGACAAGGCGGAGCCTATCGGGTTTGTATTTGTTGACAAAAATGCCGCACCGGATATTTCAGTGCGTCGTGTGGGGGTGTATGCTGGTAAAATAGATACAAATAGTTCAGAAAAAAGCGTGCAATCCCATTATTTTATAAAATTCACAAACAATCGATTGGTATTCGAGAACATGGAAAAATTGAAATCCATCGAATTTGCACACAACAACACGGTGGGACCGCGTTCCATCAGTAAACAAGAATTAATATCTGAATTCAATCGATGTTTGTAATTACAGTGGCGATTCATCTTTATTTTTTTTAGCTAAAACGCGTCTATCGGATTCTATTATAGATAAACATTCTTTGTCGTATACTTTGCACGTTTTATCTTCTATGACTAAATGAGGATATTGTTCGGCGAATTTTGTTATATTCGACAAGCTAATTTGTAATCTACCTGAGCGTTTTTTTGCAGGATTGCCTATTTTTGGTGCAACAGAAAGTGCGGCTCCGTTGGCTTTCATGAGCTTTTGCAATTTTTTCGCGGTTTGTTTGTATAGAGGGTCTCCTTTTTTTACCATGTCATCTAATTCATTTATTTTTGCAGATAATTCTTCTTCGGCAATTGTGCCTAACAATTCGGTTTTTCCCTTTGTGAGGTCAATGCGTATAACATTTTCTGGTATTTTTTGATTCCCTTGTTGTTTGTATTTTACTACAATCGCTTCAACTGGAGAATCTGGGTTTTGTAGATTGTGTATAGTGCGACGGGCATCGCCGAAATCGATTTTATTTGTTCCAGTGGCTTTAATACTAACATGAGTTCCGGGGGTTTGCTTATTCAAATGTTTTGGTATATCATGCAGAGCTGTATATGGTTGATTATATGCCTCTTCGTAATCATCGGGTGAAACTATGACAGAAATAATTTGATTTTCCCATACTTTTCCGTGTCCTTGAACGCCTTTTATTTCAGGTTGATTTTTGCGAGTAGGTTTTTTAGGTTTTTCTGATTTAGGTTTTTTAGCGGCGGTTTTATTCATTATATAAATATAACTATAAAAAATATATAAAATTGAAAGGCTTTTTCTTACTATTGTTTATGGTATATTAAAAAATAACTAATAATGACCACCTCATTTGCCCCTCACCTTTTTGTCAGAAACATTTCAAAGAATGTTTCTAAACAACATATACATGATATTTTTCAAAACTGTGGATTCGGCGTCATAGCTGATATTATTGTAAGGCAACGGAACGGCACCGCAATCGTAATATACGAAAAATGGAATATGGACGAAACAGAGACAACCCGAAGTATGCTGGAAAATGGTAAATCACTCACTATTCAATGCGATGAATTGAATGCACTATGGAAGGCAAGTGCTTATGATAAAAACCGAGAAAGATTTGAACATTTGTTTGTAGATTCTAAATTACATCCAAATATCACAGACAATCGAAGAGAACGTAGGCGAAACTACAAAGACACTCGTTGCTACGCCCCATCTAAAGCTGTTCGTGATGAAAATAAAAGATATGCAGAAGAGTTTCTGCGCGAAATTACTAGTAAATTATTTTAGATAGTGTTATAGATTATTATTTTGTAAATTTATAAATAAGTATTTTTTTACATGGTTATTATTAGACTGTGCCCGATAAATGATATCAAATGCAACAAACTATGGTATAAATTGGCTATTGTAGTGTCTGGATGATAGCAATATTTTTTATGTAGAAATCCGTAATAATACAAGTAAATAGTCAGCAAAAAAGTGGATATGGTGAACATCGTGATACAGAGATTGCTTTTTAATTTTTCGAGTAACATTTTTCCGCCGTAAAGGACTATTGAAAAAATAGCAATTTTATCTATTGCAATGGTGTAGTTATTTGTATTCGAATGAACAAACAAAGACGTTGCAAACAACGTGAAAAACAATGCCGAATACAAATAATATTTATGAATTCCAGCTAATCCGGAATTCATCAAAAATACAAAACTTGAATAAAAACAGCATGATAGCATAAAAAATGAATTTAATTATAATTTACAGAGTTATAAAAATGTGATGTGTCTAACTAATCATTTGTTTTGTTTGTTTTTTGATTATTTTATACAGCCTTCTTCTTGACAACCTTTTTGACAGCTGGCTTTGATTCTTCTTGTGGTTCTGGTGATGATGTTGGTGCGACTGCCTTTTTGACAACTTTTTTTACAACTGGTGCTGGTGCTGCTTCTTCGCCTTTGACTGGTTCTGGCTGATTTTGTGCTTGTTCTCCTTCGTCATCACTGTCTTCAACAATAGTCGACGTTGGTTCTGGAGTCTTTACTGGCGACTCTTCTTCTACTTCGGCTTCTTCATCTACGATTTCTTGTGTGTCAATAGTATCGCGTTCTTCAGTTGACAATTCAATATGACATTTACCATAAACACTTACAACTTCACGCGGTTTGACAACGCATTGAATGAGTTTCCATGTCAATCCCCATCCTTTACCACCTATCCAGATACCACCACATTGTAATACGCATGCAACTTGTGATTGTTTTGGAACAAAATCAACTGGTGTTAAATTACCATCTGTGCATGGGAATATTAAATTGGATTTAGTGTCATAAATTTCAACAGCCCATCTACCATCGTAGTTAGGAACTTTAGCACGAATGGATGGAGGTTTTGTTAAATCGATTTTCTTCGTATCTTTGTTCTTAGAATACTTCAAGAATGGAAAGAAGGTATGTTTAGCAACTTCTCTAGACATTTCTTCGCCCCACCAGATTTCACTGTTTACGACAGCATCGTCTAAAATTTGATTTTCAAAATCTTTTAATTTTTGTAAGAAGTTATTTGTAGCAGCAGTTGAATATTCGCCATTTGGAAAGTTCAGTGACATACTGAATTTACCATCAGATTCACCTTTGTCATCGACAAAATCAGCAATACCCCATGTCATTAGTAATGGAGTTGAAATATGTAGAGAGCGATTTGATTGTTTACTGATAATGTTAATTGATTTTCCACCACGGTCATTGACTTTCGGAGCCATGTATTTAATACCTTTTGGGTCCCATTCATTTACGTTTAATACGACTGGTTTTGCCATTGTTAGTTTTTGGTTAGTTAGTTTTGTTACTTAGTGTTGTTAGTTAGTTGCTTGTTTGAGTTAGATAATAAGTTGCTTATTGAGCGAATGTCGTATTTTATGACAACGGAAGGCAGAATCAATTTTATGCACAATTTTTTGAAAAACATCATTTTTTAGTATTATAATAATTTGTTATTATTGTCTATGCAAAATATATAAAAATACTGGATTATATTATTTATTATGAACGTGTTCTCAAAGCCATTACAAATAGACGATGAAATATTGTCCTACATAGATTTTTACAAAAACAAATTAGATATATCAAAATTGAAAATATTACAGCTCAAGGCCATAGCCAGAAAAAATAAATTACCGATTTCGGGAACAAAACCTGTTTTGATAACGCGCGTAAATCAGTTTTTTTTAGAATCACGCGCAAGTTCTCTTATTCAAAAACGGTTTCGAGGATATATCGTAAGACATTCCTTTTCATTGCGAGGTCCTGGATTCAAAAATATCAAACAATGTGTAAACGATACTGATTTTATAACATTAGACCCACTACATGAAATTCCTTTTCACGATTTCTACAGTTATCAAGATTCGGCTGGTTTTCTTTATGGATTTGCAGTAAGTTCTCTCATTTCATTATTTAGAAAAAAAGGCAAATTAATTAATCCATACAATCGAGAAAAAATGGATTCAAACACGATGAATAACATAGTTACATTGTATAAATTGAAATTTATACTATTTTCATCGTTACCAGGAGAACATGAAAAATCTACTGAAAATAATGTAGAAATATCCAATACTATCACACAAAATTATACTATGACTCCAATGCGTGAATCAAGACATACGAATGCTATAATCAATAATTCATTTTCAAATGTAGATAATAGAGAACTTGTTGATAGAATGCGAGAAATACAAGAAAAACCTGTGATTTTGAGAGTGCAAGAATTATTCATGGAAATTGACCAGTTAGGCAATTATACGCAATCATCGTGGTTCAATAATCTTACCACACATGATTATTTCAGATACTATCGATATTTAAATGATATATGGAATTACAGAGGACAATTGTCAAATGAAACAAAGCGAAATATATGCAGCATAACCGACCCATTTAGGAATAATTATCTTGTTCGCAATTCAATCATGATAGAACATGAACAAATGAAAAAAATATGTTTGAACGCAATTGAACATATGATTTATACAGGGGTTGATATAGAATACCGAAAGTTAGGAGCATTGCATGTATTATCTGCATTAACGATTGTTTCAGTTCAAGCGAGAGATAGTATGATGTGGTTATATGAATCATTAATTTATTAATCAAAGTGTTGTAGAATTTTGTAAGACAAATATTTAGGAAAAAGAATATTTAGGAAAAAGAATGCTGCTAATACCGAGTTATAATTATTACACAAATATATATATTTGCGTTAAATAACTTAAAAAAGAAACATATTATAGTATATACCTGCATAGAATGGTAAGAACTACTAAAGCCGAAAAGCAAACTGTTGCTCCTGTTGCCCCTGTCCCTGTCCCTGTTCCTGTTGAAAATGTCGTTGTAGAGGCAGCTGCCCCAAAGAAAAGTAAGAAGGCTGCATCCAAGGTTGAAGCTGCACCAGTTGTTGTTACTCCAGAACCAGAGCCAGTCGCCACTCAACCAACTGAATCTACCGTTTTCGACAAATTAGCCGAGTATGGCGCCAAGCTTCAACAAGTATCTAACTTACAATCAACTTTAAGAAGTGATTACAAGACACTTGAGAAGATCGTTGTTCGCATAATAAAGGCTGCTGAAAAATCATCTTCACGCAGAAAGAAGACCTCATCTGGTAACAGAGCTCCTTCTGGTTTCACCAAGCCAGCTCCTATTAGTGATGAGCTTGCTGTATTCTTAGGTAAAAGTTCTGGCACTGAAATGGCACGCACTGATGTCAGTAAGGAAATCAATGCCTACATTAACAACAACAAACTTAAGGACGAAAATAACGGTAGAATTATCCACCCAGATAGTAAATTAACTGTTCTTCTAAACGTAAAGGACGGCGAAGAATTAACTTATTTCAACTTACAAAAATACATTAAGCATCACTTCACCAAGAAGGCTCCTGTCGCAACTGCATAAATAATAATAAAACCCCATAAAAATAAAATAAAACAAAAATACATGGAAAAAAATATAAAAAATATACCCACATATAAAAAGGGTCTTATAGTCTAGTGGTTAGGACTTCTGACTTTGAATCAGACAGCCTGAGTTCGAATCTCAGTAAGACCATTTGACAACATGTCCGAGCGGTTAAGGAGATAGACTAGAAATCTATTACTCTACGAGTGCGCAGGTTCAAATCCTGCTGTTGTCGTAATTGAAAACACAAAAACAATATAAATACTAAATCCGTTTAGTATTTATAATATGACAACGGTAAAGCATTCAGACTTATATCTTGAAGACAAAATTCGTGAATATGTAATAAAATACAATCCGAAATTGTATATATTGACACCTTGTTTCGCTAGTTTATGCTACGTAAATTACGTAGATTGTATTTTGAAAACAGTCGAAGTATTCAAACAATTGAATTTCCCAGTAGTGATTGAATTTTGCAAAAATGACAGTTTAGTATCTCGTGCTCGTAACAATTTAGTAGCAAAAGCAATGACTGACCCTAATACTACGCACGTTTTGTTCATAGATAATGATATAACATGGAGTCCATTTGATATTTTGAAATTAATAATAGCTGACAAACCAATTGTTGGAGGTGCATACCCTTTAAAAAATTACAATTGGGATAATTTAGTAAACAAAACCGGCGATTTCGACCCTTCAAAAATGAAATCATGGGTCGATAAAAAAAACGCTCATCCAATACTGGGAAACATAATTGATGATAAAAACATGATACAATATAATCTTGTGCGCTATAATATTAATTATTTGAACAATTCTCTCGAAATACATGGAAACCTTACAAAAGTCCGACATTTAGCAACTGGATTTTTGATGATTCAACGAGGGGTATTTGAAAAAATGATGAAAGCTTTTCCATCGACAAAATATGTAGATGACGTTAATTTTTTACATGGAGATGAAAACAACTTTGCATATGCATTATTTGATTGTGGTGTAGAAGATGGTCATTATTTTTCAGAAGACTGGTTATTTTGCAAAAGATGGTCAAAAATGGGCGGTGATATATGGTTAGATGTTAGTATTAATTTAATGCATACTGGAATCGAAGATTACAAAGGTTGTTATGTATCATCTATTATTTAGAAATATTGACATCTGGTATATAAATATATATAAAAATATTTTTTTTATATATAATATGAATGAACCTACCATTGTTACTGCATTCTACAATATACGAGAAATAGATGAAAATTATTCACCGAATAATCGAGGAATCGATGAATATTTAGAACTTGCTAAAGAATTTATATTACAACTTCCGTATCCAATGGTGATATACATAGATACAACAAGTGGTTGCGCTAAAATAGTTGAATTTATTAAAAACAATCGACCTTATAAAAACAAGACGCAAATCATTCGAGAACCTTTCGAAAATACGTATTTTTATAAAGACATAGACCGGCTTAGAGAACTTCAACAAATCTATCCGATTTACAATGGTCGTCTTGAACATGAAACGCCTCATTACATTGTTCTGAATAACAATAAATTCTGGTGGTTAGAACAAACCATTCGCGAAAATCCATTCTCAAGTGAACGTTTTATGTGGATGGATTTCGGTATAAATCACGTTGCAAGGAACGTTGAAAAAATACACACATGGATTCACGATATTCCCAAAAAAATTAGACAAATGTGCATCAATCCATTGGTTGAATCGAATGATTACAAAAATGTCTTTCATACAATATATCATCATTATGCCGGTGGATTGTTCTCAGGTTCAGCTGAATACATGATGAAGTATATAGATGAATATAAATCAACCACTGAAAAAATATACAGCGAAAACTGGTATCAAATAGACGAAGCTGTCATGACAATCGTGCACAATGAGAACCCAGAATGGTTTGATGATTTTTATGGAGATTATATAGGTATTATAGCCAATTACAAAGAACCCGAATTCTCATGGCATTTGATTTTTTCAGCAATCAAAAAATATATGGATCGTAATAATCTGCATGCAGTGCAAAAAATACTTGATTATATGGAATATGTTATAACAAATCAATATGAATACAATGACAATTCACAGTATTTTATTATGTGGAGTATTATTTGCAATTATTACACTAACAATCATATGTTGAAACCAATGATTGTACAATTGATCAACAAAGAATTGCAACTAGAAAACAAACGGGTAGAATTTTTGTTAAGACAAAATCATAATAATATCGAGTATTATACAAACAAAAATGAATTGTTGTATGAACGCTTGTTAACATCGCCGTTTATATAGTATATTCATTCATGCATTCATGGATAATTTTTCAATGCAAAACAACATTCTCTCTTCGGGAGTAAACAATCCCCAGAAAATATTGATTTGTGTATTGGTTGTTTTTTTTTCTAATTTAGAAACATATTTGTTGATTTCTTTTATTTTTTTCAAAAACAGAAACCGGCGAAAAATGTTATAAAACGATTTTACAAAACCATACATTCCTGGATAATAATTATTTGAATAGGCAAATAGATCATTGATTAACCATTCATTTGCATAGAAATCTGAGTAATCTGGGTCGTGTAGATTTTTTTTCCAATATTCATCGTATAACACTAGGATAGCCTGTTTTGTGTCATAGTAATTTTGAATGTCGTCTAATAATTTTTTGTTTTGTGTGTTATAAGTGTAGGGTATAATATGGCGAACAATGTCGACCGGTAATTTGTGTAATAGTATTGTCATTCGCGACATGTTTGTATGATATGGTTATGTGAGTATATCACATACAAAAATCAATTTTGTATGTGTGGCATAAAAAAATACATGTGTATTTTTTATTTACAATAAATACAAACAATCTATAACGCTAATAATTCTATCTAACAATACATGGCTAATAAACTTTGATTTTGGTTTTCTTCATTTTTAATAAATATATCGACTTCTTTTTTAGTAACAGTAAACGGGAATTGAACTTTGATGTCGATGTCTTTTTCGAAAATATTATCACCGGGTTTCATTAATCGGAACAGATTCAGCTTCGTGTGAATAATTTCTAAACATCTCTTCAAATTACGAACACCGGCTTCACCCTTTGTGAGCGATTGACTGCTTGCAATGTATTGAATGGTCTCATCTGGAATAATAACGTCTTCTTCGGTGAAATTGACTTGTTCTCGAATCTTAGGTAGCATGTAGTTTCGTGCAATAGTAACCTTTTGTTTAGCATCGTATCCTTTTGTTTGGATACGATACATTCTGTCTTTTAATACTGGATTGACCTTGGACTCGTCATTGTAACTGAAAATAAACAAACACTTGCTTAAATCGAAATCAACTTCTGTGAAATACTTGTCATGGAATTGCGAATTTTGAGAAGTATCTGTCAAATGTGTCAAAATGCCGACGATTTCTTCACCTTTTGCAGTATCACTTATTTTATCGAGTTCATCAAAGTATATCACAGGATTCATGCATTTACTGTTAATCAGAATCTGGACGATTTTACCCCATGTGCTTCCTTCATAAGTATACGAATGACCTTCTAAGAAACTGGCGTCGCTTGCACCACCGAGTGCAATAAATGCAAATTCTCTTCCTAATATTTTACTAATACCTTCTTTTACTAGTGAAGTTTTCCCTGAACCGGGTGGACCATGAATTGCTATAGCAGTTCCCATAGCAGACGGATTCGAAATCCATTGTCCGACCATTTGCATAATTTGAATCTTAGCATCGTCTAACCCATAGACACAATTGTCTAGGATTTTTTTCGCATTCCCCATGAATTCATGACATTGCTCAATGCCGTCGTTGATGTTTACCGACAATGATTTATGGATTCCGAAAGGAATTTTCATAAAGGTATCTACCCAGGATTTGATTTTGTAATATTCAGAATCGCCGGGTTCCATCATTTTCAACATATTCAGTTTTTGCATGGCAGTTGCCTTGTATTTAGCCGGTATTTGCGATTGTAATAGCGCCAATCTATACGGTTTTTCAATGTTGATGTGTTCGTTGATTTCTTTCATTTCTTTCACGATTTTCAACTGTTCCTTGTTCGACAAATTCTTTTTGAAATAATCAAATTCACTGGTCTTTTTACGTTCTCCGTGAATCAATTTGTAATAGGATTTTGTGTTGTTTTTTCTGGCAGATAAAATCAGTTCTTTGATAGCCGTTTTGCATTCTTCGATAGCGTTTTTCAAGATTTTACTATTCGGTTTTTTATGCAATTTTTCGATTAAATGCTTGCGTAAGTCATTTAGTTCGACATATTCGGCTTCAATGTCGGGCTCTTTGGGTTCGGCATTTTTATCCAGTTCGGGCTTTTTTGATTTTTTGGATGTTTTGGTTGATTTTTTCGATGTTTCTGGTTTCAAAGACTCTTTAGGCATCTCTTCGTATTTTTCTCCCATAAATGTTTTCTCGTCATCACTATTGCACTCTTCTTCTTCCGGTTCTTCTTCGTCTTCCTCATCGTCTTCGTCTTCATAATTTTCATCATATTCTTCTCCGTATTCGTCACCATTACCTCCTCCGATGGTGAAAATGATATTTACCTTTTTTTCATCCTCGTCGTCATCATCATCTTCTTCGTAATCTTCATCCTCTTCGCTAGATTCTTCTTCTGACTCAGAGACTGGTTTTGATTTTTTGGATGATGATGATGATGATTTAGATGGTTTTTTAGAACCCTTTGATTTTTTGGATAATGGTTTTTTAGTAGAATAATGTTTCTTTGATTTTGGTGGCGAAGAATCCTCATCATCTTCTTCACTTGATTCTTCTGAATCGGAGTTTTCTTCGTCGGCTTTTACTTTTTTTGACATGTATTTAGAAGGAAACATTTTCGAAAGAGTTTTTCTGAATTTTTTTCTGTCGAATTCTGGTTCCTCTTCTTCTTCTGATTCTGAATCTGAATCATCAACTACACGTTTTTTTTGTATTTTTTTTGTTAGTTTTTTTGATTTTTTAGGTGGAATGTAAGTAGAATCACTTTCGGATACTGTTTCATATTCATCGTCTTCTTCCTCTTCGAAATCAATCTCCTCACTTTCAGAATCTGGGTCTGGTTTGTTTCTTCGCAGACGTTGATTCTTGTCGTTACGAACATTTGATTTCTTGGTGGATTTCTCGAATTTAGTTGGTGCCATTGTTGCTTTTGTTTTGTATTATGTGTTATATAATCATTTATAATATGCCTTTCAATTTTATGCAAGTTTATGCAAGTTTATTGCCAAACCTATTAGAAAATTGAATTAACGGAATAACAATTTAAATATTGTATAGACCAATATTATAGCAATGTCCTCCCTTCAACATACGAACTCGAAAATGGCAACTGCTTCCAGAATTATTGGAGTGCAATTTAGTATATTGTCTCCAGAAGAAATTCGTAAGAATTCTGTCGTAGAAGTTACATCAAGGGATACGTATATTAATAATAAACCTGTTATCGGTGGATTGTTTGACCCTCGTATGGGTGTTTTAGAACCCGGGCTCATATGTCCAACCGATGGTTTAACCTATATTGATACTCCTGGTTATTTCGGTCATATCGAAATGGCGAGACCTGTATTGTTTATTCAACATTTGAAGGAAATCATGAAAATTACAAAATGTGTCTGCTTCAAATGCAGCAAATTATTGATAAACAAATCACAGCACAAACACGTTTTAGATAGACCAGCAAATGATAGATGGGATTACGTTACCAGCTTGGCCGCAAAAGTAAAACGTTGTGGCGAAACCACCGACGATGGATGTGGATGCAAACAGCCGGACAAAATTAAATTAGAAGGAATGGCATCCATTTTCGCAGTATGGGAAAAGATGGGAACCGAAGATGCTGATGGAGACAAAAAAGTGAGCATTCGTTTGACACCGGAAATTTTATTGAAAATTTTCAAACGCATTTCGGATGAAGACGTTCACTTTATGGGAATGAGTCCAACCTGGTCTCGTCCTGAATGGATGATATGTCAAGTATTACCTGTTCCTCCGCCAGCGGTTCGTCCTTCTGTCAAACATGATGCTCAGCAAAGAAGTGAAGACGATTTGACACACATTTACAGTAATATTTTGAAGACAAACAGCGATTTATTCAATAAAATCAAAGACAATGCAAACACAAATGTCATCGAAGGATTGACCACCGTTTTGCAATACTTTGTTGCCATGATTGTGAACAACAAAGTGAAAGGAGCAGTTCCTATGGCACAACGTTCAGGTAGACCTTTGCAATGTATTATGAGTCGTCTAAACAGTAAGAATGGTCGTATTCGTGGCAATTTAATGGGAAAACGTGTTGACTTCAGTGCTCGTTCCGTCATTACTGGCGATCCGAACTTGTCTATAAGACAACTCGGTGTTCCTAAAAAAATTGCTACAAATATTACAAAACCAGTTGTTGTGAATGACCTGAATCGCGATTTCTTGACAAAACTAGTTCAAAATGGTCCAGATGTCTATCCCGGTGCGAAAATTCTCGAGCGCGCAAACGGCGAGCATATTTCTTTGAGATATGTAGACCGTGTATCTTTACGCCTAAACAATGGCGATATTGTTCATCGTCACATGATGGATGGAGATGCGGTTTTGTTCAATAGACAACCGAGTCTTCACAGAATGTCGATGATGTGTCATATCGTCAAGGTCATGGAGAAAGGCGATACCTTTAGAATGAACGTCGGTGACACTAAACCTTACAACGCCGATCGGCCAGTAGCGCCATCAAGGTTGGCAACAGGAGGCGTTAAAAGCGTGAAACCTCCTAGTGAATATTTTAAATAAATTATTATGGCAAAACAATATAAAGAATATTATAGATATAATATACATGGTAGGTGATACAAATACAAGTATGACCGCTCAAAAAGAATGTTCGAGATGTGGAGAAACAAAAGAATTTGACAAATTCATCAAAAAACGTAACATATGTAAAACATGTGACAACGCGCGAAATACAAACAAATACAAGGCAATCGTTGTCGATAATGACATCAACAAACAATGTAGTAAATGCAATGAAACGAAACCCATGGGTGATTTTATTCGAAATCGAACAACTTGCAAATCATGTAATAATGAAAAACGCAGAAATCTTTATCAAACGAACGAAGAACATCGTTCAAAACTGATAAAAGCGGTCATTGAATTCAAACATGCAAAAGTAGTTGAACGCCGAGAAATAAAATTACAAACCATAGGTGAAAATAACAAAAAATGCAGTTGTTGTTCCGAAATCAAATCAATCGACAAATTTAGGCATAATCGTTTGAAATGCAAAATATGCGAACGCGAAGAACCTTTAGACAAATTCAAACGCAACGTAAGGAGTAGAATATATATCGCATTAAAAACATGTAAAAAACATCATACCATCAAATATTTAGGGTGCAGTTCGCCGGAATATTTAGAATGGATTTTGCATAACGATAACAATTATACTCTTGAAAACCAAGGAAATGTGTGGCACATTGACCACGTTATTCCTTTATGTCGATTTGATTTGCAAGATGAAAAACAACAACTCATTGCATTTAACTGGAGAAATACGATGCCTTTAGCTGCGCAAGATAATTTGTCAAAAAACAGAAAAATAATAATACCACAAATTGAAAATCACTACCAGCATTTATTAGAATATCACAAAATTAAAAATATAGAAATGCCACAAGAATTTATTGATTTATTTGCAAAACACCTTGTTGCGGGAAACCCCTTAGAGCCTTCACTACCACTCACTACAGGAAACGTCAGTGAGGAACTCGGTTAATAGCCGAACCCAAAGGTAATAATGTGAAGGATTGGGCAATCCGCAGTGTTACTTCCTAAGTCCGTTCGGCAGGATAAGGAGGGCACTCAGAGACTGAACGGGTGTTGGTGAACAATGAAGGATTAGCCATCCCGAGTTTGCTTAAGATACAGTCCGGCCTTATGGGAAACCATAGGGAGTCACCGTTTGATGGGGATGAAATGAATATGCACATGCCACAAAATGTTATGGCAGAAACCGAGTTGCGCCACTTAGCCGCAATTCCTTATCAATTAATTAGTCCAGCAGGTAATGCACCTATTATAGGTATATATCAAGATTCACTTTTAGGTTCCTACCGTTTTACTCGTCCAGGAATCGACTTCACTCCTCGCGAAGCCATGAATCTGCTAATGATGTTTCCAAACGTAGATGTAGAAGCCCTCAAAGCAGCTGGAAAAAAAATATCCAATTTTGAAATATTATCACAAATATTACCACCAATGACCATGGTCTATAAAACAGAATTATTTGAACCTGGCGAAGACTATGCAACATCCAACAACGTTTTAGAAATACGCAAAGGAAAATATATCCGAGGTCAAATGGAAAAAAAGCTTTTAGGAAGCACATCAAAAGGCCTAATACATCGTATTTGCAATGATTTCGGAAACATGGATTCATCGAATTTCATTGACAATCTGCAAAACATTATCACAGAATACATGAAATCATCATCGTTCAGTGTAGGTATCAGCGATTTGATTGCAAACAAAAAAACCCGTATGGAAATTATTCAAGCAATCACTGCACAAAAATTAGAAGTGCAGGCCATCATCGACAAGTTGCATTTAGGTATTTTCGAAAACAATACTGCAACTACGAATGTGATGGAATTTGAAACGCAGGTCAATAATTTGCTAAACAAAGCTACCGAACAATCCGGTAAAATCGGTCGTAAATCCCTTAGCAAAGACAATCGTTTCCTTATGATTGTAACATCGGGTTCAAAGGGTTCCCTAGTCAATATTTCACAAATGATTTCTTGTCTAGGTCAACAAAACGTAGATGGTAAACGCATTCCGTATGGGTTCGATAGTCGCACCCTACCACATTACAGCAAATTCGACGATTCTCCTAAAGCCCGTGGTTTTATCGAAAACTCCTATATATCCGGATTGACTGCCCCGGAGTTGTTCTTCCATGCTATGGGCGGTCGTATCGGTCTTATTGATACTGCTGTAAAATCCGTAACATGGGAAACACCTATTATAATCATCGAAAACGACAAGCCTAAATACATTGAAATCGGTCGATGGATTGACGCTCAACTCGATGCATCTCCTGACAAAATCCAGCATTTCACCGAACGTCGAATGGAATTGATGAATACCGCCGAAATCTTCATTCCAACCACAGATGAACATGGTGTCATTACATGGGGTGAAGTAACTGCTATTACACGTCATGACCCAGGAACTGAATTATATGAAATCAAAACCTCGGGAGGTAAAAGTGTTATAGTTACTGAGAGTAAATCTTTGTTGATATGGAATCCGAATACAAAACAATTCCGAGAAATGTTGACACCAGATATCAAAATCGGGGATTGCGTTCCCGTCACTGCTGAATTATGCAAACCACCTGTTGTATTAGATTCCATCGATATGACTGAATATTTACATAAGACCGAATTTGTCTATGGCAATGATTTCAACGAGGCTCTGCAAATGATCGAGCAATTCAAAGACCGCAAAGTTCCAGCAAACTGGTGGTCGCAACATAATGGCAAAGATTTCACACTACCTTATTCTAAAAAATCGTCAATGCAACGCACTGCAGTTCGTTCAAACACGGACAATATCAAGAATGGTTACATCTATCCTTACCATGGTATCCGCAAATCATGTGCTATACCTGACCGTTTTGAATTGAACGAAGAAAATGGTATATTCATCGGATTATTCTTAGCCGACGGAAATTGCCATAATAGCCATGTCATGATAACAAACAATGACGAAAAAATCAGGTCATTCGTTAAATACTGGTTCAACAAACATGGTATTTCTTGCAATGAAAAATCCAGGAAAAACAAAATCGGCGGATTGACCACGACGATTATCGGTAGCTCGTGTGTCCTAGAAAAATTCTTGACAAAATTAGTCGGACATGGTGCCGAAAACAAACACGTTCCAGTCGAAGCCTATATTGCACGAGAAGAATTCATAGTCGGTTTACTCAATGGATATTATTCCGGCGATGGAACTGTGTCTAAAAATTCAGTCGACGTCGGTTCCGCATCAAAACGCCTAATCGAAGACATTGCTATGTTATGCTCTCGTCTAGGCATTTTCGGAAAAGTGTCAAAATCGCAATTAAAATCAAATAATCTACAAACTAAAAATATCAAACCTACATACCGTTTAGCAATACGCGCACAATGGGGCAAAATATTTGCCGACAAAGTGTCTTTATTAGAAGAAAGCAAAAATAAAAAATTACAAAGTATTCAATGGGGCCAAAGTCATCGCAATTTCGATACCTATAACAATGTCGTTCTAGACAAAATCGTCGAAATCAATATCATCGGCGTTGAAAAACACCCTAAAGTATACGACTTGACCATTCCATCCACGCTCAATTTCGGATTAGCAAATGGTCTACAAGTTCGCGATACCTCTCAGACAGGGTATATTCAAAGACGTCTTATCAAAGGTTTAGAAGATTTGAAAGTCGAGTATGATATGACTGTCCGAAACAGCAAAGGCAAAATAGTTCAATTTGCATATGGCGATGATGGCCTAGAAACCACTCGCGTAGAAAATCAAGTGATTCCTCTGGTAGGAATGTCGCTAGAAGATATTTACATGCAGTATGATATCAATGGATTGAATGACCACGATACTGGTTTATTAGAAATTTACAGCAAAGGAACTGTCACTCGTATGAAGAAACAGAGACCAGAAACCCGTAAAACATGCAAAACCTATATCGAAAATATGATAAAATACCGCACTGAATTAGTAGAAGATATATTCAAAAATCGTGATGACAATAGGGTTCGATTACCAGTCGCCTTCCAAAATATAATAGTGAATATTCAAGGTCAACTAGGATTAACTCCAAGTTCGGTAGTAGATATTACACCATTAGAAGCATTTCAACTAATCGAAGAACATTTCGCTAAATTAAATAAAATACATTATGTTCAACCGACCCGTTTATTCGAAATCATGTATTACTTTTATCTAAGTCCTCGCGATTTATTAGTAGCGAAACGTTTTCACCGCAAAGCCCTAGAATTATTATTAGAAACCATCGAAATGAAATACAAACAATCCATCGTTCATCCGGGTGAAATGGTCGGTGTTATAGCTGGTCAATCGATTGGTGAACCTACTACACAGCTTACTTTAAACACGTTCCACTTGGCCGGCGTAGCTTCAAAGTCAAACGTCACTCGTGGTGTGCCACGTATTGAAGAAATTTTGCGTCTCACTAAAAATCCGAAGAATCCATCTTTGACTGTTCATTTGAAACCACTTGACGAAGGCAGTCAAGACCGTGCTGTTCAATTTGCAAACATGATGGAACATACAAAACTAATCGATGTAGTCAAATCCATCAAAATATGTTTTGACCCGAATGAACAAACTACCTTGCTTGATGAAGACAAATTATTAATGGAACAATTCAATGAATTCGAAAACATGTTGAAAGAATGCAATGAAACCGCCGAAGATGATATCACCAATAGTGCCATACCTACTCGTTCGAAATGGATTGTGCGCATGGAAATGGACGCAGAAACGCTGCTCGACAAAAACATCACCATGGACGACATTCATTTTGCAATCAAGAACAGTTATTATGGCAAAGAGATTTCATGCGTCTATTCCGATTATAATATGGACAAGCTCGTTTTCAGAATTCGCATGAACTCATCGGTATTCAAGAAAAAAGACAAGAAAACAAAGGGGCAGTTAGAATATTTAGACCAATCCGACGAAATTTATTTGTTGAAGAATTTCCAGGACAGTATGCTGAACAATATCGTGCTGCGCGGTGTCAATGGAATCGAAAATGTTATTCCTCGTAAATTGCAAAATATGGTGGTAAAAGACGAAACGAAATACTCGAAAAAGGATGTATGGATTCTCGATACAACTGGTTCGAATTTGTTAGAGACTCTTGCTCTGGATTATATCGACAACACACGCACATTCAGTAATGATATCAAAGAGGTTTTCGATGTATTAGGCATTGAAGCAGCCAGACAAGTGTTATACAATGAATTTGCGGAGGTGATGGAGTTTGCGGATGTCTATATCAATTATCACCATTTGAGTCTGTTATGTGACCGTATGACATGCACCCAAAATATGGTAAGTATTTTCCGTTCCGGTATTTTGAATGATGACATCGGACCGATTGCAAAAGGCACTTTTGAAGTGCACACCGAAGTATTCTTGAATGCAGCGCGTCATGGTGATTTTGACCATATGCGAGGCGTTTCTGCGAATGTCATGTGTGGACAATATGGATTGTATGGCACAAACGCTTTCAATGTGGTTTTAGATGTAAAAGAAATGATGAAATTATCGGAAGCAAATCTGGACCAATCGAATACCTCCGAAGAAATAGAGGCCGCTTTTGTGAAAACCATGGAAAACAAAATGGGCGAATGCTCTGCTGCCTCAATTGCTATTGTGAACAATATACAAAACATTAACACGAACAACGCCACCATATGTGACGATGATTACAACATGGGATTTTAGGCGTTGATAACTATATATGGTAAAAAACAATATAAAGAAAAATCCCTTTTTTTTATTGGGGAATGGATTCCCGACCTGCTTTAGCTCAGTAGTAGAGCGGATGACTGTAGAGGTTTTTATATTGGATATCATCAGGTCGCTGGTGCGAAACCAGCAAGCAGGAGTCGTCGTTATTGTTATTGTTATTGTAAAAATTCAAACGATTTTTGAATTTTTATGGAATTTATGAGTTAATTCTGGTTTGAAGAATTTATGCACATAAATTTTATGGTTTTGGTCAAAGATAAATCATGAATCGATTTTTTTATTTTTTCTTCATTGTTTTGCGTAATTTTTGATACAATCGGTTTTTTATAATCGCTATCTATATTTTCTATAGGAAACTGAGATGTAATTACTGGAACTGGAAGTGCGGGTTCTTCATTTATATGAGAATTGTCATTTTCAGACAAATAATATGCAATAGGTTCGGATTGATTGATTTCAATGATATCTTCTAAATTGATTGATAATTCTGGCATATGTAGAGGTTCTCGTTTTTTAATGGAAATTTTTATTAGTTCTGAAATAACTTTTGTATTATTTTTTCTATATTTAATTTTCAACTCTAAATAATTTTCTTTGTCGTAAATACCCGAAATAATGCCATTTCTCTTATTGAAAGATAATCCTCGCGGTAATTGTTTGCAATATATAAATGAAATATTATTTATGGTTGTTGGTACAATTTCGATAGTTTCTCCTAAATTACAGTAATAAACAGTTTCTGCATACAATGTCATAGTTACTATTATATATTAGTGAAGAAAAATATTATTGAAAGTTTTTATTGATTATATCACGTATTTTTGAATCGAATATATTTACTATTTTTTCTTTTACGTAGTCTGGATTGGTTTTTATGAATTGTTCTATGTTCTGTTCAATTACGTCATGTATATAATTTGTAAATGGCTCGATTGATGGTTCTTCAGCAACTGGTTCTTCAGCGACGGATTCTTCAGCAACTGGTTCTTCGGCAACTGGTTCTTCGGCAACTGGCTCTTCAGCAACTGGTTCTTCGGCAACTGGTTCTTCAGCAACTGGCTCTTCAGCAACTGGTTCCTCAGCAACTGGTTCCTCAGCAAGTGGCTCCTCAGCAACTGGTTCTTCGGAAACTGGTTCTTCAGCAACTGGTTCTTCGACAACTGGTTCTTCAGCAACTGGTTCTTCTGCAACTGGTTCCTCAGCAACTGGTTCTTCAGCAAGTGGCTCCTCGGAAACTGGTTCCTCAGCAACTGGTTCTTCAGCAAGTGGCTCCTCGGAAACTGGTTCTTCGGAAACTGGTTCCTCATCAACTGGTTCTTCTGCAACTGGTTCCTCAGCAACTGGTTCTTCAGCAAGTGGCTCCTCGGAAACTGGTTCTTCGGAAACTGGTTCCTCAGCAACTGGTTCTTCAGCAAGTGGCTCCTCGGAAACTGGTTCTTCGGAAACTGGTTCCTCATCAACTGGCTCTTCAGCAACTGGTTCTTCAGCAACTGGTTCTTCAGCAACTGGCTCCTCGGAAACTGGTTCCTCATCAACTGGTTCTTCAGCAACTGGTTCTTCAGCAACTGGCTCCTCGGAAACTGGTTCCTCATCAACTGGTTCTTCAGCAACTGGTTCTTCAGCAACTGGCTCTTCAGCAACTGGTTCTTCAGCAACTGGTTCCTCGGAAACTGGTTCTTCGGAAACTGGTTCTTCAGCAACTGGTTCTTCAGCAACTGGTTCCTCGGAAACTGGTTCTTCGACAACTGGTTCTTCAGCAACTGGTTCCTCAGCAACTGGTTCTTCTGCAACTGGCTCTTCGACAACTGGTTCTTCAGCAACTGGTTCTTCAGCAACTGGTTCCTCAGCAACTGGTTCTTCAGCAACTGGTTCCTCAGCAACTGGTTCTTCTGCAACTGGCTCTTCGACAACTGGTTCCTCAGCAACTGGTTCTTCTGCAACTGGTTCCTCAGCAACTGGTTCCTCAGCAACTGGCTCTTCATCAACTGGTTCTTCAGCAACTGGTTCTTCAGGTGTAATAAAATCAATTTTAATTTTAACCATATTAGGATTAGAATCTACAACATATTTTATATAATACATATTTGAGCTTGCAGCAGTAGCTGTCCCTCTAATTGTTGCGTATTTTTTTGAAAAAGACATACCACTTGGTAATTCAGGTGTAATTATATATTTTGAAACTTTCTTTGGAATCGAAATTGGAGAAATATCTACATTTTCTCCTAAAACACATGTAAAATGAGAGTTGGAATATTGTAAAATGATAGGCATTTATATACTAATATAATATTTTTTTACAATAACATCCATTTTAACGAATTATTTTTTCATAACAATTGTCTTATATTTGTAATCTTGTAAATACTGGTGTAAATCGTTTAGATTGTGACTTTTTTTCCCTTCGACAATGGATTTTTGCACCACACCATAGAATTCTTTCAAATTCGGATTGGTTAATTCGGCAGGGGGAATCACCATTTGATATTCCATCACATTCGAAGGAGAACGCACAAAGAAATACTTGTCTTTTTGAATATTGGTCCCCCCCATCAACAACCAGTCGATTTTTACAGTAGGGTCCATCAATGATTTTAACGCAGTGGATGAGAACAATACAATAGGTAAACGCAATTTTGTCGCAATGACCCATATGTCTAAATCACTCAAAAAATATCCTTCACTGGCAATAATTTGTTCCAGCGTGGAATTACCTGAAAACAATTTACGTTTTCCTTGCATTTTCAAAATCGATTCTATTTTGGCATAGTTCTCGTTTTCTTTGTCTAAATATTCTTTGTAAGCTCCCCACAAGACGGATTTTATATTCGACACTGTCAAATTCACATTCGTTTTTCCCTTACGGGATTTCGTAACATTTTCAATAATATAAATCATCATATAAAAACTGCAATAAGGCGTAGCATGAAAAACGACTTCTCGTGTGGGTTTCGGAAAAATACGTTTCCACATCGACCTCTCATTTCCTTGCACCTCATCACGTATTTTTTGGACACAATCAATATTCAATTCGCCAGGCTTCTTTTCAATGGAAACGATTCTCATCTGTTCCTCTAGTGTAATAGGTTGATTTGAATAGGGTTGTGAAATTGCAGGCACTGCGTTGTTGTAATCGACTTGTTTCAAGAAATCGCTCTCATTGAAAAGCACCAGGTCCGCGAAATATTCTGGTGTCAAGAGGGACTGCAACATCAACATCTCTGTAGCAAAAATACTATACTCGCTGTATCCGATGTTCAAATAGGAATCCGGATTCAACATAAACAATTGCACGCGTCTGTATCGCAACAACTCATCGGCGACCCTGCCATAATAGACCGCTTCGTTGTTCACTCCGCTCAGCAAATGTTTTCTTGGAAAAACGGTTTGATTGTTCGCAAGGACAGTCAAACAATCTTGTCCGGTGCATTTCATCAATTCGTCTATTATGACGGGGTCGATCTCCGAAAATTGAATTTTTGCATGGATTAATTTTTTCAATTGCACCTCGATATTTTGTAATTTTTCGCGACTGGTCAGGGACCTGTTATTTATGTCAATGATTTGAATGATTTCCTTTCGAATATGTTTGTTTTTGTATTCGTGCAAGTTTTGACGAATGAGTGTCCTAAACAATGCAAAATACTGTGTTTCTAATTCGATCTTTCGAACAATCTCACTTCTCGCTATGTCTTGCGATTGCGACGTGGTGATGATTTTATCCGCAATCAAATAATTATGGCCGTCTAATTCTGGCAAGCCATCTTGAAAAATATTTTCAGAAATGGGCGATATTTGTACAAACTGATTCGTCTCTGTCAAAATACCGACAATCATTCCGTCTTCTAGGACTTTGAATTGAGGAGAACATTGTATTTTTCCATCCGTTTTTTGATAGATAGACACCAGCCGATTTCGGGTTTCTTCATAACTGTGCCATAGGTCATCATCGTCCATCCACCATTTTTCTAAAAGCGGTAATTCCGACGATGGATAACAAGGGACATATACATCCTCAGACTTAACGTAAAATCCTATTACATTTCCCTGGTAATTGAGAACTTGCACGTTCACTTCGTAATTGTATTGTTTTAGCACATTCAAAACATCCTGGGCTTGTTTGTTCTTTTTGAAATGATATTTTTTCGGCATACTAGGAAGAGGTGCGCAATAGTGGTTCGTCGTTTTTTGTATAATAGATAACATGTTTTTCAAATTATCGGGGGAGGTTTGTTCCGTAAATGCATATTGTATTTCACTCGAGTCTTCGGAATATACATACACTGGTTCGAAATAGGTCCCTTGTCTGTTCGTTTGCATAATCAAAATCACGGTTTCTTTTGTAGGGTCATAGAGAACATTCGATTGTGAATTCGATGGACATAATATTTGCATATTATCTCGCATATCGTCTTTCTGTATTTCCAGGATAACCAGATTATAACCGCCTTTCATTAGGTTTGGGTGATTTTGTGTAGCCATATCCCACAAATAATTATGGTCGATGGTTGCAGTGTCGCTTGTCAAAAAATTGATAAAGTTCTCAAATGCAGAAATGGTATCTTCTAAAAAATCGACTTGTATTTCATCTTCCATATTGATTGTATCCATGAATTTTGTTGCTGAATATTTATCCAGGTCGATTTTATCGCGATAAATGCGTTTTGGTTTGAATGTTGCCACTAAGGATGCGTTATAATAGCCTATGAACATATCGAGAGTAATAGTATTGCTTAGTATTTGTTTGAATTCTGCCAGGGTGGGTGTGGCATCTAGGTCTTGTTTGTAAGCATACATTGCCGCCATGCATGCTAAAAAGGATTGATTGTCGGATTTTTCTACGCCGAATCGAAGGAAGCAATCTTTTTTTTCTGGGAGGACCTGATTCGTTTTGGATATACATACACTATTATCCGTTTGTAGGAAGGATTGGACGGAAAATGGCAGGAGACCCCATCGACCTTGTCCTATCGGAAATTTGTCGATACCCATGACATAGTTCTCTTGTTTCTTCGTTTGCGCTTTTCTGCGTTTTTTTGTTTGCGTGGCGTCGTCTGCGTTGTCGTCATCTTCTATTTGAATTGGGCATTTTTCCTTGTTTTTTTGCCATAATCCGGATTTCCATTCGCCATAGCAACATGGGATGCAAAATCCGTCGTCGGTTTTTCGTGATAAAACGCCGGGATTGTAGTATTTGTAACTACCGTCTTTGTTAACATGTTTGCTACTTTTGAATTCAATGACATAGGCTCCTTCTGGGACAACGTCGGCACCGTCAGGTATAATATTATGTGGATATGGTTTCGTCCCGCATTTACCGGCTTTCACTTCTTCTTCTGTCATACTTGTGTTTGTTTGTAGACACCAATATCTCGGACAAATATACCAGTGTTGTTTTGCAGGGTCTGTGCCATATTTGATTGCATGTTGATAGGATTTTGACCCTACCGAACGGTCTTTTGCATCGATTTTGTCTTTTTCTTCTTGTGTTAGTATAACCGGCTGTTTCTTTGCAGAAGATTGACATAATGTGGAATAGTTTGTGAATTTGCCGTTTTTTGTTATAAACAAATAGGGTTCTCTTTTTTTCATGCGTTCCTCAAACAGATTCGGATTGTGAAGAGAGGTTCCCGCTAATTCCATTTTGTAGGTTTCGTCTGGGGGTCCTTCTTGGGGTCCTTCTTGGGGTCCTTCTTGGGGTCCTTCTTGGTTTTCTTCGGGTGTTTTCGCACCCCCTTTGAATAAATCATCTCCTTCTTCTTCGTCGTCGTCATAAAAGAGCGCATTGTCTTCTAGAATATCTTGTTCCAAAACGTCGATGATATCGGTGCGGTCTTCGCCTTCATCGCCTTCTTCACCATTATCAGCAGCTTCATCCGAGACGAATTCGATATCCTCTTCGCGGTCTATTTGGAATAGTTTTTCGGCTTCCTCTTCTTCCACTGGTGGTGGTGGAAGCATTATCACTGGTAAATGCGATTTGTCTGCATCCTTCGATATTTTATCCGCATTTTTGCAGATTTCGCTGATAGTTTCCTTTGACACTTCCGTGCTCTGCGGTTTCTGTGTAATACGAAATAGCGAATCAATATACATGTGCAAAATTCGAACATATTCAATATGAACAATATTCGCGACTTCGACGATGATTTTGTTTTCTAAAGGGTCACTGCGTATGATTGTTTGAAATCCCGGATTTTGTCCAGAAAAACTATCTTTGTTTTGAAGATATTCAGCGAACATTTTTTGAGCATCTTTGTTGGACACCTGGAATTGTTCGATAATCGCATTGAGAATGACTTGCACATCCTCGGTGGCTTTGTATATTTGTTTTATGTAGAGAGTTTGTGCGTCCATTTCTTGGAAATTTTGCACGCGTTTGTAGGCTAATTTCGCTGGGTTCGATATTTTCGCATCATAAATCGTGAAAATGCCATACAAACATTTGATGTATTTTTGCAGTGCGACTTCATTATCAACTACCATGGATGCAACATATTTCATATCTAATACCTCTACGTGGTCAGTGTCGTGTATATCACGAAAAGATTGTATGTGATAACCAGATTTATTCAAAAAATCGTTGATGTTCTCGATAATCGGATTCACAGATGCAAATATTAAATCACTTATTTCGGAGGGCAACATCGGTTTTTTCAATTCACCATAAACGCGAATGTTTCCATTCGATTCGAAATCGACTATGGTCTCGCTTTCGGTATAGATGGATATCTGATTTTTCTTGCCTATTTTTCTGGACAATTGCATGATTGCAGTTTCCGATAAAAACGGGATTTTCTTTCCATTTCTCGATATTTTTTCAGAATACAAACGGTAAACATTTTCGCGCATTTGCCCTGGATTGTATTTGATAAAAGGCACTGTTTTTGTGGCATGGATATTTTTGAAAATGATTTCTAGCGGCAATTTCGCTTGTATGTTGTTTTTCAGCAAAACCGAATAATAAATAATCCCGCGTTCAGAATATGCTAAATCGCTTTTTCGTTTTCTGAAAACATCGTAGAAAAAATCAATGGATTTGTATAAAACAAATGCATCGGGTTTGGTCCGCAATTTCGAGCGAACGATAACTTGCTGTTTTTTTTCAAACAACATGGCTTTCGAATTGATTTCGTCGTCTTCCATCAACAAAGGGAAATAGGTTTGTGTAATAGTTGCTTCGTTTTGATTGTTTTGAATGGCATGTTCGAGAACATCTTCTGCAAAACAAAGATAAATAGTATTATCAAGGGGTTTTCCATAATTTAGCAATAATAAATTGTCGGAAACAATGAGGGAGTTTTTCGGCGATGGTGTAAAAACGCCTGGTGTATAATCATACGGATTTGCCGAAAACAGGGGTTCATATTGTTTTACAAATGTTCTCCCTAACGGAATATTTAGCAAGTTTTTATCAGGGTCGATGTATTCAATCAAATCGTCATAAAAATAATGGGTTTTCTCGTTTGTGCGAATCGATTCTAGTGTGGAATCATCGTAATTCATGTTTTTCAATAATTGTATGACATGTTCTCGCGTAAATTCGATGCGGTCTTTTTGTGTGTATCGTTGATACAATTCAAGAATGTTGATTTGTTTATTGACGGTGATATACATATATAACTCGTTGTAAGACACGTTGTTCTCGCCGATTGCATGAATGATTTTATTTTTTATTACTCGTATGGAATCGTCTGGGTGAATTTGTTGTTGGACGAATATCGTTTCAATGGATTCATCATCGCTAAAGTTTTGATTTTCATATCCACCCACAAAAACATATCTACGTTTTATTTTTCCATAGGCATCGAAACAATCTATTTTGTATGGACTATATAGGTCATTTGTTTCTTCCATGCGTGTATATATTTTTGCATAGGTTTTTATTTACTTTAGACAGGCGAAGATATATGATTTTGTATTAGTATTCAAAATCATAGGGAGTGAGGTTGTTACATATCATAATAAGGATTATCATTGATGGTCATGCCGCAGTACTCTTTTGGTTTCATTTTGTAATCAGCTGGATTGTGAATTCCAGATTCTTTAGCACATTCTAATAAAAATTTGAAATTTTCCCAGAAATCGTTTTTATGTCCGATTGATTTTGTACCTACGTGCGATAGTTCATGGATAGCAACAAATGTCAGGGTATGTTCATCAATCAAATTTTCGTTCTCCGTTTTTTTTCTATTAAGACAAAATGCTATTTTTTCGCCTTTGTTTTCACTATATGCTGTGTATTTACTCGTGGGTAGTGTTTCCATCACCTTCTTTGGATTAAATCCGTCTAATAATCTTTTTGTAAATTCTTTATCGGGGTGTTTTTCTTTTACATATTCAACCAATTTTTTGCATTTTTCAGTAACGATTGCTAACAAATCAGCCGCATCATCGATTTTTTCGCGTTCTCTTACACAATATTCATTGCCGTCTACTTTGGATATGATACATTTTAGGTCAAACCCGAAACCTTCTAGTTTCGAGAGATATATATAAACACAGACGCCGATGAAAACGCCGATGATCAAATACGTCAGTATATCTAATTTCTTCATTCTACTATATACTTTTATTTTTTTCTAAAGTGATTCAGTCTCTCATTATCCAAAAATCTCGCAAATCTTTTTTATTTGTCGAACTGGCGGAACCTGTTCACCTAAAATACATACAGACATCTGAGACAATTTGAAATATTTTTTTATTATACCATTGACATCGGCGCGCGTTATCGATTTATAATAGGTTTTGTAAATATCCACAGAAGGCACTATCGATTTTTCATCATTACAATATAATAGCATCTTGATACCATTGTATTCGCACGGAGTGTTCGAATTTTCGAGCGATAATGACATAGAACCTTCTAAATTCATTTTCGCATTGGCGACTTCGTGTTGTGTTACTCCACGTTTACATAAATCACGTATTATATCTATTATCAACGGCAAAACGCCGGCATGGTCTCCATTCTTCAATAATTTGTTGGGGTCCGTTTCTGCGAAAAAAACAATTTGTCCAGCAGAATCATAGTATGTCGTGTGCGAACCAGACCGATACGTCAATCCATTTTTTTCACGCAATGTAGAGAACATGCGAGAGCTCATATATCCACCGATGATATTGTTGAGAACATTGAGCATGTATTTATCTTTCGAAAACTGGTCACATGTTTTGAAACCGATCATGACATGCGACGTTTTTGCTCCGAGTTTTTTTATAAGCGAATATTTAGGTGAAGATTGTTCTCGCACGTTATAATAGGCTTGATATTTCCATGCATGGTCTGGAGAACATTTCACTGTGGGTTTTTTCATAAAATAGGTGGTTTGTAAAAACTTGATAAAATGTGAAAAGGGTATATTCGATACAATACTTATCACCATATTGTTCGGTCGATAAAACGCGTTGTATAGTTCAACGACGTCAGTGTGCTTGAGTGTGTCTTTTGTGTGATAGGATAATTCATCAATGGCATGCTCGAAAGACGAACCTTCATATAGCAATTTTTCCATGGCATCACTGATAATCGAAAAATAGTGATTCTCCAACCGAATGGATTCTTCTTCCACTACTTTTTTCTCTTTTGTAAATTCGGATGGTCTGAAACTCGAATTCATCATCATGTCCGACAAAATCGCGATGCTGTTTTCAACATAATTGTTATTGCACTTTACAATATATACTGTGTATTGTTTGTATGTGCTAGCATTGAAATACGCGCCGATTTTGTCATAGTTTTCGGCAATGGTTTTTGCTTCCGGAATTTTATGCGTTCCTTTGAAACACATGTGTTCAATGAAATGAGAAGCGCCTCGTATTCCATCTCGCTCATAGATAGAACCCAATTTGCAAAATACTTGAATGGCAGTATTTTTCAAATTAGATGACGGTTTTTCATACACAAGTCGAAATCCATTTGGAAATGTGTATGTCTTTATCATGCAATGTATTATACAAATATATAATACAGGGATAGTTTTTATGGGAATGTGTATTGTTACGTGAATTTATGGGCATCCGACACCTATTTCAAGAGGGACTCTTCCTAAATCAGCCTCGATGGTAGATTGGTTCCATGGTCCGACGTCGGACTTTGGAATAATTGGGTCAGAACGTAATTGAAGATTAGCATTACGTAAAGTTTGTCCGATGGTGTCTAAACCGATATGATAACCGGCTTGTAATAGATCAACCATACCACCTTGATTCATGGATACTGGGTTAAGAGCACTCCATTCTTTGTTTTGGTCTTGTGGTAATAAATCACTTGGTTGAGCAACTGGTTGAGCTGAATATCCAGCAGGAGCAGTGGATGGTGATGCACCTGAGGCAGGTGGAGGAGAAACTAAATATTGAGCGGATGTATTCTTAACAGATGGTTGTTTCATTTGTGACATGCCAGCGTCCATCCCATCTAGTGAAAAGTTTTTTGAACTAGAGTATGAAAATAGAACATATACGACTAAAAGTAAAATAACGGCAATTATTATTTTATCAAAGGTGAAGAATTTAAGCATATCACTTGAAATTTTACTAAGTTTGGACATAACTTTATATAATTAGCGTGGATAAAATTATTTTCAAGTTTTTGTTTTTACTCATTTCGAAAATGTGCTAAATAAATACGATGTGGAAAAACCTTGAGAAAAACCTTGAGAAAAACCTTGAGAAAAACCTATTGTTCCGATTCGTCTAAATCGCTATCTAAATCACTATCTGAAATGTCTTCCAGCATATATGTGTTTTTTATTCGTTTTGCCTCTAAATAAGATGAGAGTGCTAAATCTTTTGCCATCTTCGCCTTTTTCTTTGCCTCTCTGTACATTTTGTAATAAACGTCGTTTCTGTTTTTTAATTGAATCGTGTCATCGACATTTAAATCGTCTAAATTAAATTCTACTTCGACAGGTTCAAATGATTCTGGAACATTATTACTAAATACTGCCGATTCTTCTGAGAATTCTATTGGAGATTCTTCTGGGGGTGCATCAACCACGTTTGATTCCAATGGAATAGAACTATCGGGTTCATGAACAACCTCTGTTTCGCAGACTACTTCTTCAAGAGAAGAGTCGTTCTCGTTCATTTCATCTAAATCATTATTGCTAAATGTTTCGGCATGTTGTGTTATAGGTTTTATTCCCTTTGTTAATAAACACTTTTCAAATATTTTTTCAGGTTTTAGCACGAGCATTTGCTTAATTTCTATTTCAATTTGAAAACTTCTAGCGGAACATTTGATGCCTTGTATTTCTAAAATAGTAATTACGTTTTCATTATTCGAAATGGTTTCGGCGTCTACTTCATTTTCTTGTTCGTCGTATATTTTCAAAGTGCATTTGCCTAAAACACCTGGAATATTTGCGCGTGCTAAATAATATTTCCCCGATTTATAAAGTTTCAAGAGGGGTGCAAAGGAATTTTCTATATCATGCATTTCTAAATCGGTTTCAAACCATTCTGTGCGGTGCTCGTAAATATATTTTTGACTGTAGTTTTCTAGGTTCTCCATCCATTGTATGAATTCTTCGTTTTCATTGTTGAACATCAAATCGGTGAAAAATCGTTTTCCAGCTTTTACGATACCTTGTTTCGTTCTACATTTAGGCGATTGTATATAGAGAGGATAATTGTTCATTTTGAATTTTATAAAATAATTGCCGCCCGAAACAGAGATAGGTTTCGTCAATGCTAATTTATCAAATAAAAACATAGGATTAGCTTCATAAATATTATCCATATTATACATTAATCACATTTTTGTCATCAAAATCAACCGCATTTATGTTTGTATTTTTTATTTTTTTTATAAAATAGAATAAGTATGAAAAACATTCGTGAATCCTGTATTGAATTCTTTAAAAGCGAAGATATTAAACGTGATATCAAAGAAACAATCAAACCGGTGGTAAACATTATTTACAATGAAATTTATGTTTATTTATGGCTCTTGTGTTTTTATCATATTTTTTTCATTTTCATTGTTTTAGCCAATTTGTTTTTGTTGCTCAAACTATTGGCAATCAACAAAAAGGTGATTCATTTTGAATAAAAATATTAGTATTATATATAACATAATATGCCAAGGCGTCAACAACAACAACAACAACAACAACAACAACAACAACAACAACAAATGACTGGTGGTGAAGGTGCTGCTGACTGGGGAAAAACCGTATTTGGTGATGCTAATCAACAACAACCTGCATCGACCACGAATAACGCAATTGCCGTCAATACTCCTGCTGCATGTGGTGTATCTAACGCTTCTACTATGAACGGAGGAGGCACTCCTAAAAAACAATTGCAACAATTATTAGATAAAAAAATGCAAGAAATGCAACAGCAACAGCAACAGCAAGGTGGCGGTAATTTTATGATGCAGCAATTACAAAATCTTGCTGGTATGCTTTCTAAATCAAAATTATCAAATAAAGATTTAAATGAAGCAGTTGCTATGACTGGTGGTTCAGGTGTTTTAGAGAACATTGCTGTTCCTGCCATTTTACTATACCTAAATCAAAGAATTGCAAAAAAATCTACTGCAGCGCCTTCTGTAAAAAATCATAAATCCATGAAACTTCGCAAAAGTTTTCGCATGTCTCGCAGATACCGTGTATAAATGGTCGACGCAAAGGGGGGGGGGGTCGGTTAAAAAATGATAAATACATAGTGTTATAGTATATATTTATCAACGAGCGTGTCATGAGTAGCATCACCGAAGTCATCGTTCAAAATGAAAAAAAAACCTTTGTAGAAAACGTGCAAAAGTGGTTGCTGTATGAACAACAGCTCAAATTAGTGACCGACAAAGCAAAACAAATCCGCGAATCAAAAAACGCAACAACGGAATCCATCTGCAGATATATGCAAACCCATGGTCTATCACAAAATAAAATCAAAATAACCGACGGAGAACTCAAGATATGCGATAGAAAAGAATATTCACCGCTGACATATACATACGTTGAAGAATGTTTAGCCAAGATTATACCAGAAAAAGAGAGCGTCGAATTCATCATGGACTATCTGAAACAAAATCGCGAAATCAAAATAACACGCGAAATACGCAAAACCACGAACAAATAAAATATCATGATTATATAACATAACATGCAAAAGATGGAAATAGCACCGAAACACAATTATGTATATGAAAAGTGCGAAACTGGATGGAAAGGAGGTATTTGTATGGACGGCGGGAATTCTGTTACGCATTTATCTGTGCCCATCGGAGTCATAGTTATTCGAGACCACGTTTCTGCGATACCCCATCATTACGAAGAATTCGAAAATACACACTATAACACTATTAACGATGAACTTTTTGATGCATTATTAGGAAAATGTTCTCAACGCGTGCGCAACCACAACGAAACACGTAAGAAAACACGCAAACGCAAATTGAATAATTCTAAAAAAAAATAGTGTTCTTTTTAGCAATTAGTGGAGAACTAATTGCTAAGCTATTATTCCTTTGTGTGACCTAATATTCAGACCATTTATTATAATTGAACGAATTGATATTCAACAATTTGTCCGCATTTTCTTTCCAGAATTGCACCTTTTTATCTAGTTTTATTTCTTCGGGAGTTTTTGGAATGTTGATTCCCTTATTTGCATCCATCTCTTGTTTGTCTTTTTCAGTAGCGGCCGGTTTTTTTCCATAACAATTGACACCGAATCGAATATATGGGTTTTCCATATACCCACCATTTACACCAGGGCGACCACAATCATTTTTATGTGCAGGATTTTTCTGCAATTTGAACCATGTCAGTTTTTGAGTAGGGAACAATGCGAGCTGGTCTTGTGACCATCCATAGTTACACCATTCACCACCATTGTTATATGCGTCTTCGACTTCATCATAGGTTGCTAATCGTGCACCATATGCAGTGCAAACTGCTTTTGCATCTTCGTATGTATACAAATTATTGGAAACATTAAATACCTCGTCACGTGAAGCATATACATCATATTTTAAATCATTTTTTAATGCGACATTCCCGCGTGATGCAACATTACCGTTGATAATAATATTTCCATTTATATCAAGTTTTACAGTTGATTGTGTTTTCGTTAAATCATTCCAAAAATTACTATCAAATAGAGAAATATTCAAAAATTTGTTGAAAAACCATACAATCATAGATATCGACAATACAATCCAAGCAAGTCCCATAAAAAGTGATACAAAATAAGGAGAACCTGCACCTGCTACTGGAATTTTAAACAAAAATAAAAGAGCATGAAATAAAATGAGAAAAACCGCGTAATGAATAATCGTATATGGATTGGTTAAAACGGTTTCGGCGTTTGTTTTCATGATTTGTAAAGAATTACTTGAATTACTCTGCGATACATTATAAAATTCCATCAACACATACAACATGATTATTCCAAAAATAAGAAGGTCAATAGTGCGATGTATCATCGATTCTGAGTTTTCACTTCTGAATGCCGCTCCGAATAGTAAAAAAGCGATAATGTAACTTCCTAAAAAACATAATAACATAGATATAGTTGAATTACTAAATAGAAGATCCATTAAATTTTGATTTTGATTTATCGATGAATCAGATACCATATATTATTTACTGTTATTTTTTTTACGATAAAATAAACAATATGCCATAGGGGTTACTATTTGGGAAACAGGAGAAACCGATGTATCATTGTAATGCATCCATTGTTGTTCTGAGTTTTTTACAAAAGCCGTATAATGACCTCCCATAACTCCTCCAGTATGATTGCATACACCATATAAGTCATACATATATTGATGTGGATTATATCCACTTACATATTTTGATAAGTCTAAATTCTCTAAAGGGAAATCAATCAAACTCGTAATTTTGTCTTGACCATCTGCCGAAAACCGTTGAAGCGTAATCACTAAAACTTTAGGAAAATTCCAGAAAGTGATTGATTTTGTCACGGATTCTTTTGTTCTCGTGGTTTCATTATACCACGCATTATCACCAGTCAATAGTTCAGAGTATGTAAAAGAATCAAAACAATCATATAAGGATACTTTTGATAAATGTTTCGGAACTGGTAAATCCAGAATGAAAAAACTCTCGGGCTTGATACTATGTACCTTGTTGTTTAGGGAAACAATCTGCGAGACATAAATTCCATAAAACAAATCCATGATTTCGGAGTATTCCTTTTCATATACAGTTTTCAACATGCCGTAGCACGCTAATGCAAGATTGTCTGTCGAATTTTGAGAAACCCCTCGGATATTCATAATCATTCCCCGCGATATACTATTATGCATACACTCGATTAATAACAACAAAAACTCCGGCATGTCATTTTGAGCCCAGCCAGTAAACAAATCGCGGTTTTTCTTAGAGGCTACATATTGCACATTTACAACAAATTTATTCGGTGATATGACAGCGTTGTCTTTCCACATGATGTTTCGCAAATCATCCCATTCAATCAAAATAATAGAATCTGGGATACTTGGTTTCACATGTTTTTTATGTTTACCGGAATTCAAAAACTCATGGATTTCATATGTATGGCTGAGAACTTGAACACATGAATTCAAAAAACACGTGTTTCCTAAATTAGCCAATCCAGTTAATCCTTTTCCGTGATATTTAGATAAATCCATAATGATATAGAAATATTATAAGTGTATAAATATAATATCAAATCTCTATATCATTATGGAAAATCAAGACTGGTTTCGAGATATTGAAAATACAATGTCTGATTATTTAAATCAATACATGAACAATTCCCGTAGCGGATTTGCAAACAATAACGACCATCAACGATATTATAATGACTCGAGAAGTCGCGAGGATGTATCAGAACATCGCATGTATTTATTAATCAACGAATTCATGCAAGATTACTATGCAAGTATGCGTCTATATCAACAAAATATGCGAGACGTTATTCAGTTATTGCGAGAATTTAGGACTGTACCCCCGCAGCAAAATCCGCATCAATCTTTTGCATTTCCAGATAGTGCGCCGAATCAACCTGCTTCACAAATTCCACGTTCAACATCGCAAATTCCAAATCCTACACCGCCATTATCAACAACTTCATTTGCCTATTTTATACAACCACTTGTTAGAGAAAATGAAGAATCAACCAGTTTAACACATGAACAAATCGAGCACGCAGTAGAACGAATTATATACGACGCATCTATGTCAAATAATTATGATGAAACTACTGCAAATGCATACGATGTGGTTGCTGACCGTTGCCCTATATGTTTAGAAGATTTTCAAATTGGCGAACAAGTATTGCGAATTCGTGTTTGTGGGCATATTTTCAAACGCCCTGGATTATTGCGATGGTTTCAACGGAACAATCATTGTCCAGTTTGTCGTCGAAATGTAAATGAACCGTCTAATCATGACCAGCCATCACAAACCGAGAACGTGCAAGAACAGCAAGAACAAACCACGCCGCGTCCTCGAAATAGACCGAATCCTAACCACATAGTCAATCATTTACTCGAAAATCATATTCGAAATCCTCTCATGCGAGAATTCGGTAGTTTTATTCAAAATCTGGCACAAAGTAATCAAGAGGGAAGAACTCAATTCGCTTTTTTTGATTTATCCATGAACCCGCAAATATAATATGTTGTTATTGTATAATGGCCACTGCAAAGAAACGCTATGTTCACAAAAATAAAACAATAAAACATGTAGAATGTTTCGATTCTACCATGCACGGTATTCACCACTGGTATAGATCCGTATTTGAAAGACTCGGATGGATGATTTTAGCAAAACATCGAGGAATCTCCGACAAAATACAATCCTACAAAAATACTATCGAACGTTTGAAGTGCACCATAGAAGAAAAAATAAAAAATACCAGAGACCATGATAAAAAGTCAGACCTGAAAATCATGCACGATGAAGTGATTGTTCTCATGGAGCACGTCGAAAAAGACTTGTAGGTGACAAGTCTATGTATTTGAATTATTAGACCTTTGTTTATTTTTAAGCGTCTATAATGGGCGTTTTGAATGTGCAAAGGTGTAAAGCAGTATCTTTAATATAGAATTGTTCTTGAAATAGTTTCCGTTTATGCATTTATAACCGCGAATAGAAAGGCGGTTATAAATTTTAATATTTTGTTTTATTGTTATGTTCATCTGCTACTTTGTTATGTTCATCTGCTACTTTGTTATGTTCATCTGCTACTTTGTTATGTTCATCTGCTACTTTGTTATGTTCATCTGCTACTTTGTTATGTTCATCTGTACTTTTTTAATGTTATTATATATTTTTGTAAATGTTTCAATATTTTTATCTTTTGGATTTAATCTATTCAATAATTCATTGTGCTTTTCTGTTATAGTTTCGATATTATCACCATTTTTGATATCCGCACCTTTAATAAGCGTATATATTTCATATTCCTAAACCTGTTTGTTGCGGATATTGTTTAATTTTTTTACGATATTGTTACAACAATTTATAGTTTTTATATTAACGAGACAAATACTAATAAAATTGAAAGGCTTTTTTTGTTATTGTATTAAGAGCATTACAATAATAACAGTTACAATAATTACAAATTTAACAACAAAACCACCATTAACAACAACAATGACTACTAATGTGTCAACTCAACCAGTAAAACAACTCTCTGAAAAAGCCAAAGAGGGAAGAAGAAGACAAAGAGAAAAAGTTCAATCTAACAATGAATACGATAATGATGATGATGATGATGATGATGATGATGATGATGATGATGATGATGATGATGATGATGATGATGATGATGATGATGATGATGATGATGATGAATTTTGCGAACGAAATAATTTTATTATTTTAGATCCAAAATTTGATTTTTTGAAAAAAGTAGATTCTAGTGAACTACATGCAAAACTCGCGCAAATCTACTCCGAACATAATAAGTAGAATGCCGAGTAATCTAAAAACATACGCATCTATTAATTTTATCTTTATTAATTTTATCAATAAAAATATACAATCAAATGATTGTATATTTTTTACGATTTTGTTTTTGAAATCCTATTTTTGTTTTTGCTTTTGTTTTTGCTTCGTCTTGTTTTTCGTGATGATTTTTTTTTACTACCAGCTCTTAATAAACTTTGCGAGTAAATACTTGATGGTATGCCATTGGATACAGGTAATGATATACCCATTGACGGTGCATTCAATAATTTATTATTCGAAACAGTTTTATTATTGAAATCAAATGTTCGGTTATCTATAGCAGCAGAAGTTCTCAACATACCTGTAAATTTATTATTCAATAATGTCCCGTTAAAATTGTGTTCATTTTTTAATTTTATATCTTGCAATTGGGTTTGTCTATCATCTAAATCAAATGGTAATAAATACATAGGATTTTTGTCAGTATGTTTAGATGTTCCGATTGCTAAATTTACAGCTTTACCTCCTAAAAGAGTAATTACAGATTTAATTCCAAAATAAATTTCAGAATCCGCAAAATGATCAATATACTGTTGCAATCCGGTAAAATCTCCGCCATGTAATAATATATTTTTGAAAACTTCGCCAGTGGTTAATCCTTCTGGCATCGGCGCTCCCTCAAATTGACACCACGATACTTTTTTCCCATTTCTATAGTCAAAAGTTCCGCACAACATATGTAAATAGGTATCCGCAAAAGTATCCGTAACACCTATTTGAATAGCTGTGGAATTAGATGCATGACTTGAAAATCTGGCATATCCATTCATGTTGTTTTTCGAATATTCATATAAGTCGCCATTATCTTCTATTACAAAATTAGCGCCTTTCAGAATTTCTAATACATGTTCATCGGGTATTTTTTTAATCAGAAAATCAATTAGAGAAATGGATGCCTTTGTATCTTGATTATTCCTTGTATCTCGAGCTATTGCTAATATTTCTTTCAATAATTTACCAATTTCGGTTTTTGTAATAGTATCATTATTTGTAGGAATATCATGTATTTTTTGGTTCAAGTCTTCGTGTAATAGATGGATGTCTTCGTTGTCTATTTTATTATGCTCGAGTTCTTTTTTGAATTGGTCTAACATAAATTTCAAAATTTCAATATCGGATTTACCAATTAAATTCAACGTCTGCCAGGAATGTTTAGCCGCAACAATTTGAGGAACAGATAAACATAGGAATACACTAAATATATACTTCATATAGACTAATGTATCTATAGTATCGCATATTTTATATTGCTGATTTTCATCCACACATTGTTTTTTTTCAAGTGTTTTGATTATCCAATCCCAATAATTACCTTTATCATCCATTTCTAATTTATTATTATTTAGGAGATTATGCTCCAAGGCTTTTTGTTTATCTATATAACACCACTTTTTGGCAGGATATAATCTACTAACATTTGCATTATTACAGAGAAAGTTATTTTTAGTTTTGTATTTCATACAACCACTTTTGCAACTGGGTTGTTTTTTAGATGTGCTATTCATTTATATAATAATAACATATTTTTTCTTGTTTGATGTCCTATTCATACAGCAAAAAAGTGCAAAATAGTAATTTTTTTGTATTCCATTTATAAAGTCTTTTATAGTTTTATCAAATGAAGTATCTTGCGTTAAAAACGCATAATAATCATGTTATATGTATCTAATAAATACATATGACATCGCCGTCCATCGACGCAAGCAACAATATAATAACAATCGACGCAAGCAGCAATCGCATCAACAATTTTTCACCAGAATGGGGTGTCATGTTGACATTGCAAGGCAGTCTCAATTTGAGAATAGGAACACAGGCATGGAAAAAATACATCAGTGCCGCATTCTGGAATTATATATCTACCCCCATCAATTTTACTATAACACTTTTTACGGCACTGACGGCTGGACAGACTGGAACCCAATCCGAATATTTAACCGAAAAACAATTGTTTATTATGTTGTTTGTATCTTTTTTATTGTCGATTATCAATACCTTTTTCAAATTGAAAGAAAAAGCGCTGTTGAATTACGAAGCATCGAAAAAATACGATGAATTCGGGGCTAAATTTGAAGAAATATATTATTTGCCACTATCAAATGCGAACGATTTAAAATCAAAACTCGTCGAATACAAAATATTGCAAGAAGAAATCAACAAGTATTCCCAAAAAGAAAGCATCGAAAATGTAAACTATTTCACAGAGTTGATATACTTATGGTTCCATTGTTTTTTTGAAGACAACTTGAAGAGAATCAACAAGAGTGACCGTTTCTGGTATTTAGACGGACTCACACCGGATACCGAACGCACGCGTAACCCATGGAATATCAATACAAAGGAATATTTTTTGTATGATATATCTGGTCAACCAATCTATTTAGACGATGATGACGTTAAAGAGAAAAATGACAAAATACATAAATACACGGCGAAACCCAATCATAACCAGTCGATTAGTAACCGAAAACTATCTATTTTTGAACCTAACTATGAATTTGTGAAAAATCGCAGTCGAAATCAATATGACATAGAATCCAATATATTTCGAAAAATCGATAAAAACGAAATCATTGAAGATATCAAAAACCGCGAAGAAGACAGACTGAATGAAATGAAACAAGTATTTGTCAAAGAAAAATTGAAAGAAAAACTATCCAATTGCCTAGAGAACAGTGAATCCACGCTCAAAAAAATAACGGAATTTACACAAAAATCCGAAGACAATTTAGTTTAGTGTCATAGATAAAAATTGTAATTTTTTTTTTGCTTCATTCGTTTTTAATTTTTTTTTAATGGCCCGTATAGTTAGTTTTGCATGAGTCAAAAATTGTTTCTTTTCATCATTTCGATTTGAATTTCCTTGTTGATAGTTCTTGATTGAGTTGATTTCTTTTGTAAAATCAGTTTGATTATCTTTAGTTTCTTGTATAGCTGACATGATATCTTCTATTATGTTTCGTTTGAGTGAATCTATCGGATCGTTATTTTTATTATTGTTGTTATTTTCATCATCATCATAAGATAGTTTTTTATTTGTAATTGGATTCTTAGGCGGTGCACCGTCTGAGAAAGGGATATATTCTTTTTTAAGGGAGGTATATGCAAAATCTGGATATTTTTCTAAAATTGTATTATCCGAATTACTTTTTGACCACAAAGATACTGGTGAATTTTTTATGTTATAATTATTATTATTATTATTTGGTAATACAGGTAATATCGGAATAACTGACGTTGGATACACTGATTTTACTAAGCCTAAGGTACCACCTTTTCGGGATGTCTTTCGGGATGTCTTTCGGGATGTCTTTCGGGATGTCTTTGACGTTTTATTCATTTATATTATATAAAAATATTTGTTTACAATGATAAAAGGTCTAAATATGCAAAGGTGTAAGAAAAATAGAAATAATATAAAGATAATTTTATAATGTCATGATAAATACAGTATGAGTTATTATGAAAATATTATTATTGGAGCGGGTCCAGCAGCATTACAATGTGCCTATTATTTTACAAAACACAATATGAATTATGTAATATTAGAAAGAAATAATAAATGCGGGTCTTTTTTCGATTCATATCCTCATGCTGGAAATTTAATTTCAATAAATAAAAAATATACAGGAAATGAGAATAAAGATTTCAATCTTAGACATGATTGGAATTCATTATTAAATGATGAAGATTTTTTATTTAACAATTATTCTGAAGATTTTTATCCTAAACGCGAATCTTTAGTTTCGTATTTAAATGATTTTTCAAAAAAATATAATCTTAACATTTTATTTAATAAAACTGTAAATAAAATTAGTAAAAATAAAAAATGTTATGAAATAACTATTGAAAATTCGGAACATATATTTACTTGTAAAAATCTAATAATTGCTTCTGGACTATCAAAAAAAAATATTCCACATTTAGAATCAAATGTAATAGATGAAATAAAACATTATGGAGATTATAGTACAAATTTTTTTTTAGATAAAAATAATTTGGGAGAATTTAAAAATAAAAATGTACTTATTTTTGGTGGTGGAAATGCATCATTCGAATTAGGAAATATTATAAATGAAGTATCAAGTAGTGTATTTATAGTTGGTAGAAATGTTAGAAATTGGGCTTTAAGCAGTCATTATGCAGGAGATATTCGTAGTACATATTTACCATTTATGGATACATTTTTGTTAAAAAGTTTAAATGCAATCGATTACAATCCAGTTTTTAACATCAATCATTTAAAAATAACTCAAGAAGAGTCAAACAAACCATATTTAGTTGAAATAGTTGTTGATGAAATAAATAATGAAGCAGTCAATTTTATTCCTAATGGTAGAAATTATTATGATAAAATTATATTTTGTACAGGATGGAAATTTGATAATTCCATATTTGATTTTGAAATAGATTTAACAGAAAATAAAAAGTATCCGTTGATTTCGAGTAATTTTGAATCAACAAACAATAAAAACATGTATTTTATTGGGGCATTAATGCATTCCTTAGATTTTAGAAAAAGTTCAGGAGGGTTTATTCACGGCTTTCGATATTTAATAAAATCATTTATCAATCTAAATTATAATATACCTTTTGAATGTCGAGAATTTAATTTTTCAACTATGGATGATATTAATACTTTAACAGAACATATAATTCATAGAATGAATACATCATCTGGACTTTATCAAATGTTTGGGTATTTATCAGATATATTTTATTATAATACAAATGATAGAAAAATATTTTATTTTGAAAATATACCAATTAATACACATAATCCGGAAAAAAGCAAAAACACACTTTTTTTTGAAATGACTTTAGATTATGGTACTGAAGTTACTGATATAAATCATATTGGACGAAAGGTAAGCACAATTGGTACTGAATCAAAATCAACTTTAATTCATCCTATATTAAAAATTTATAATTCTTATCCAATTAATCTAATTGATGTTATTCATTTTGATGAAGACTTATTTGCAGAATTTACTGATAAAGATAAATACCATTACAAACTATTTAGATTATTGAAAAGCTATTTATAAAACATTAAGTTTTTTGGAAACTTTTTTTACACCCACAAGTGAAAACTGCGTCAGAATTATTTTGAAGAAAAACGAACAAATGACGTTTTACTCATTTATATTATGTAAATATTTTTTCAAAAAAAAATGATAAGTAACTTATACAATCTAAATTATATTTTTCTAGCAAACATGGATGTTATTGTTTGCAATCCCGCTTTTTTATGTGCGATTTTCATCAAGAATTTATCGAATAATATTGCTTTTATTTTTGCAGAACAATATTTTTCCTTCTTTTTCATGAAGACTTCTATATCACCCCCCAGGTCTTTGTATAATAGTTCCATATCTTTTTTGTAGGTTTTTATGGAATTATGGTTGTTGTTGTCTAACCATATCTGTTCTAATGCTAAACCGAACAATTGTTGCAATGGTTTCATCAACTGGTTTGTAATATAAAATTCGTAATCGATTTTGATTTTGTTTTGTATGATATACTCGGGCGTTTCTATTTTATCACCTTGTAGTGCTTTTTTGATGGAACTTACAATATGAACAAATTTCATTCGGTCACCTGGTTTCGGTTTATTACCGGGGTCTCGTTGTCCGATTCTGTCTGCTAAAACTCGATGCGCAATTTGTTGCGGATTTTTATAATCACTTCGCAGCGCCTTCGTTATCATGAGTTTGTCCATAGAGACCTTGCCTTCTATGAGCTCATCTAGTGCTCGGTCTAAGAATGCAATCGCTTTTTGAACACTGTTTTCTTTCATCAAAATATTAAGTATTCCACCATAGACGTCTTTCAAATAATCACATGAATCACGGCGTTTCAATGACAATCCCATGAATTTCAGTTTCCCTTTGTTCGCATCATTTTCATAGAGCATACCTACATACCGTTTTTTCGACAACAATATAAACGGCATCAACGTTTTTTCATATGTCAGTTCCATCGGTGGTTTCAAGAATTGCGTGCACAAATCCGCGGCATCCTGTGCAATCTCGATGGTCATTTCTAATGCTGGTTTTCCGCTGATTTTTTCACCCGTGTCTGGATTTTCCAGATTGAAAGTGAAGAACACCGAATCCGTATTATGCACAATCAGATTTCCGACGCCCGCGGCGAAATGATGGTTTTCGGTTGTCAAATCATAGACATAATCATCGTGGTAGTCTATTTCCATCATATTTCGAACTGTTGCAGCTTCGTCTTTCCATGCAAGGATTTCGTCGTCATCGGGTGGTGCATACAACATGGATTTTTTCATGTAATAATGCAATCGGTCGGAAATCTCAATGTCGACTTCAATATCGTATCGACCCGGAGCGTCGGTATAATCTTGTCTGAATTTGTTTTTATACTTTACATCAAAATAAAACACATTGCGAGCACATAAAACAATCTCAGACAGGCATTCTTGTGTCATAGAGGATGCATATAATACAATATGTTCGACGCCGTCTGCTGTTTTCCATCCTTTGAACAAATAATCGGTTCGTTTTGACAGCCATTCTACAAACACTTGTTTGCGATGTTTCAAATGATAACAATGTTTGAAACGTGGGAGGTCTGATATGAACGATGATTCTATCGCTTGTGGAAAACAACCTGGGTAAATCGGATTTTGCAAAAGTTTGGTCTGATTTAGTGTTATAGATTCTGTTGTTATTTCTTCTCCGACGCTGTTGATAAGCGAATGGTCGTCGGTTACATCGACGAAACCGTGGCCGCTTGTGATGACACGAAACATCTTTTTGTGGGGTGCGAGTTTGTGTCGGATGACCCTGTATAATTTGGTCCAGCCTTTTTCGGTCCAGGTCATTATTGTCGGGGGCATTTCACATGCTTCCTTTTCTTCTTTTCCATGTTCGACGCATGGTTTCCAGTGATTGTTGCCAAACCTAAATGCTAATTCTTCTATAGTACAAATGTCGAATTGGCGACCGTTGACAACATAAACCGGAGTATATTTAGCAACACTGTCGCCGTAAACATATTCCGCCTTTGTTCGGACGGGTCCATGAATCGCGGTTTCATACACTCGGTCGCCATAGACCTCTTCTATAATACGTTTTGCATAGGTAATCATCATACGTCCCGTTGCAGTAGTGCATGCGGCGACATCCTTTTCATAAAATGTCGATGTTTTCGCACCACATTGTCCATATAACGAATTTGCGGTTACTTTGTATCCGAGCTGTCTCTTATCCAGAATATTTTGCATGAAAGGGTCTTTTTCGGTTTTCGCCAGTTTTCTGGTGGTGGCACGGGCCTTTAGCAATTCTTCTAAAATGGACGGCATGATTCCTTTTTTGTTATTGGGGAATTGAGCCCATCTGCATACTAATTTACCGATTTTCGTTTTCACTGCACGCGACGCCGGTTTCTCTGGATTACGCCGGTAGGCGAAATTGTCGAATTCGATGTCGATGTATTCATATCCAGGCAGGTTGTCATAGACATACTTGCCCGTTTTGTCTTTTTCACCGCGTTCTGCTATTAACTTGCCGTCTAAATCATATTCTTTTGACCACACCTTACTATCGTGAGAGAAGTTTTGACTAATCATAGAAGATGGATACAGGGATGCATAATCCACACAGGCCACTGGATTGTCCATATACATGGAACATTTAGGAGGTAATACTATCGCACCCTCATACCCCTCATTGGACCCCGATTTATCTAAGTCGGGCATCAGTGTGTCTTTTTCGCGGCATTTTTTAGCGACATAACTCGTGAGTTTGATACCTTGACCTCGGAAAATCAGGAAACTAATGGGGACGCTGCAAATACTGGACATTTCTATATATCCTGTGAGAACATCGATTTTATTCATCAAATGATGAACTAAGTTGCAATCCTGAATACAATATTTAGCCACTATTGCACGATCTGCCGCAGACCCCTTTGACAATCGGAAAATATCTTGCGGTGTTACATCGTCTTTCGACATGCCCCATTTGATGGCTTTTCCTCCGGCTGCTGTTGTTATATTTTCATGACCATCGATGACAATCATGTTACAGGAGTTTGTGGTTTCTTTTTCTTTGACGATTTCCGTTACGGCCACGTTTTGCTGAATATCTTTGACAACGAATTTTTTCCCGTCTTTGTAATAATCCGATGTGAATCCGGTGATTTCGATATGGATGAAATCCCCCACATGCAATCCCATTAAATTTTGACTGTATAATTGTGTTATAGGTTTATTTTGTGGGGTGGTTGTCAAGACTATTTTTTTGATATCGTCGCTAATAAATTGCCCGGCGACGTCGTCCAGTTTGTAAGACGGTAGATTGAAATCTCTCCTAAAATAAGTATACATATCGATTTGCAAGCGGCCGGTCATTTTGAAATATCGCAAATCATATTCACCCGTGGCTAGCTGGATTTTCGTGTTTTCGATTGATGTCTCGTTGGTGGCGGTGATTTTTCCGCAAAATTCGCCGGCTTTTCTTGAAAACATGAGGAAATCGTTTTCACAGTGTAGTTCCTGTGCTCTGCGAAACATGAACTCATAATCAAAACCGAAAATATTGTATCCGATGATAATATCCGGGTTTTCCTTTTGAATGAGTTCTGTCCATGCGAGGAGGAGGTCGCGTTCATTGTCAGCAGTTTCGATGGTGGCTCCGTCGACTGAGTCGCATGTTCCTAATACTAAACAATGATTCAAGTATGGCTCTTTTTCACCATAACGCATGAACGTAGACCCGATGAACGTGACTTCATCACCTTTTAGACGGGGGAATTGCAGAGTCAATATTTCGTTGATGGTTTGTATTTTCGTGTCTCTAGAATAATCGGCGCTCATCAACAAATCGACGATGCAAATTTCTTTTTTGACTTTTTCTTTTGGTTTGGATGGGAATTTAGGAGTTGGGGCAGGTTGTTCGAGTTCGTCGTCGGAATCATCGTTTTCGGCGTGGTCATTATCAATGGATACTTCGGTTTTCATGGTTTCAAAAATGGCCTCTATCGTTAATAATTCCGAATTATCGTTGTCCGACAAATTCAGGAATTTTGCTTTTTCTAAAGAAGTCTCTGAAATGATTTCGAACAATTTCGTGATTTTGTCTTTGGAAGGTTTTGTTTGTGGATACACGAGGTCAATGTTATCACATTTAGCATAACCGAATGCAGTTAGTATCATACGTTTGCATATGGCTGTGCTTTGCTCTCGTGTTAACGGTTGTGCTTGAATCTGTTTTGTGAATTCGTCGACTATATTGGTTGCTAAACGTTTGTATGTCTTTTTCGGAAGGGGGAAATCACCGTGACTACTATTGGCTTCAATATCAAAACTACAAATTTTGTAAGGAACTCGCGTCTGTTTTTCTGGCATGGGTTTAATGTCAGCGATTTTGCATGAATACTCGTAATGACATGTCGTTGTTTTTCCCGATTTTTTTAATTTCGTGAGTGGAATCGATATCCATCCAGAAGGACTGACGTTGTTGATATGAAAATATCTCAGAATCGGTGGTATTGAACTCTCGTATAATTGGAGAGTCACTCCTGAAAATTGGAGGGGGCGGGGTTTTCGGTCGTTGCCGCCTGTATCGGTTTTTACGTATTCATACCATAATCCTTTTGTCTTGTTGAACGCCGCAGTTGTTTTGAAAACAAACTTGGCGAATTTGTGTTTTTTTCCAGCAGAGAATCCGTATAGTTTGTTGTAATCCACGATGGTCGCCGATATGACGGAATCTTCGAAATATTTTCCTATTTTGTTTTTGATGTGCTGGCACAATTGATTGACGTTTCCTTGATTCCAGTCATCGCCCACTTTTATGTAGAAAAACGGGTGAAAATCGTTAATCAAAATGGCGTAGGTTTCTCCGGATTCGTCGATCCCGAACATTTGTATAACAAAATTCCCATCGTCCGATTTTGATTTTGCATTGTCGGTGGAAGAATCATCGCTACTAGATGATGGCTCAGATTCGATAGTCTTGTCGTCATATACGTGAAAATCGAGCAAACGGACAGTTTTCAAAATGGATGGTTTTTTGGTTGGTTTGGTTTTAGCAATCATGTTTTATTGTTAATATTACAAAAGATGATTCTGGTATAAATCCATTCAATTTTACGTGATTTTAATGACGATTTTTGCGTGTTTTGTTTTTACGGGCGCGACCGTTTTTTTTCGATTGTTGGTATCTAGGAACTCCGGTGAGTGCCCATTTTAGCATGGGGGCGAGTTCTCGCGGACCCTCATAATAATAAATCGTGTTGTTTACGACTTTGAAAATGGTAGGATACCCCCCTTGCACTGCGACTTTTTCATCCGAGTTTGACAAGTATGTTTGATTTAACGTAGACAAACCGTTATCAACGTTTTCCGATTCGATGCTGGATATTATTAGTTGACGTTTAGGTATTTTTTTTCGGAGCAGTTTCGTTAGTTTGTTCCATTTAGGTGCTAAAGCAGTGCAATGCCCGCACCAATCTGCATATATTTTTCCTATGACAAATGTGTTTTTGTGAGGGACTATGGCGGTGGGCTTGGGGGTGGATGGAACATTTCCTAGAAGTTTATCAATGAAGGGATTCATGGGGTATATATATACTATAGAAATCTTTTGTTGATATATAGTATAATGAAAAATATTAATATTGTATTTATCGGATTTTTGATAATTGTCTTTGTAATGGGCATGTATATGTATTCTACAAACAAACTGCACGATTTATTTTTATCTGGAAACAAACTGGAGAACATGGAGAACGGTGAAAAACCATCAGGTTCTGTCGAGAAAAAAACGCCTTGTCCCGATTTGTTGATTCGTCGTGGTAATGTATTGTTGTTGTATAATTCGAATGTCGAAATGATTGAAGGTGTAAATCCGCTCCCTTTTTATAATTTAGACGAATATATCAATTATTTAGAAATTGAACGTAGAAAAGGTCGAGATTGTCCAGTATTGTTTTTACAGCACGAGACGACAACACAAGGAGAAGATGTATATCGTATGAGACCTAACCCATTTCAAATGGAGCCTGGTTTGATGCCATTGTCGGCGGCCGCCATGTCGGGAAAATTACCTCCTCGTATTCCAGCTCCAGTGATTGACGCAAATCGTGCATATCCTCCATACAATCAAGGCAATTACGCTGGTTTTGATCCTCATGGATTGATGATTGGTATTTACAATAAACTCGATGAAATCCACGATTCAACGGCTAAAGGTCCTGATGGACAAACGTATAGTGATAATCCAATGGATCCTAATTGGGGAGGCGTTTTGTATACGCAAGGCAAAGTGGATTCAGGAAAATACGATGAGAACAATGTCACGCGACCAGTTTTTCCACAGATGGTCAATACACAATTTATGCCTGGACTGTTCGGACACCCTCCTCCACCAGGTGAATTGCCAGAAGGTATAAAAGCGTAAATAAAAATGAAAAATACAGAAATTCATTTTTATCAATTTAGTTCCAGTAAATCAACGCATTCGGTTTGCGTATTTATTTTTTGAGTAAGTTGTGAGGTTAAATAATCAATCGTCTGTGTTTTTATGTGCAATTGATTTTCTAATCGCGCAATAATTCTTTGTTGATTTTCTACCAATTCTTTGTTTTTCAACATTTCTATATAATAATTTGCTTTGTTTTGATTCAGATTCAATAGCCATTGTTGATGTTTTTTTGTTTTTATGTGTGTTGCAAATTTAGTTGTGGTTTCATACATTTTATCTTTTCGTGAACCACATGGACAATATAATCCATGTTTTATGGAAGGTATATTATCTACATATGCACCAGTTTCATTTACGGATGGAGTATACGTATCAGGAGTTAGTGTTATAGTATCCATTTTGTTTGCTGGGCTTGGGATAGGGTTCGGTTTATTTCAATTTTGTACAAACAATCATATCGCTATTATATGCGAATTATCTGGTCAAAAATCGAATACATATCTCGGTCATGTGTTATAACTACAATACACTGTTTGTATTTTCGATAATGATTTATCAAAGCTATAATTTCTTTTTTTAAATCCGCATCCAGTGCATTCGTAGGTTCATCTAATATCAATATCTTCGCTGGATTAATCAGTCCGCTTATGATATTCACCACTTGTCGTTGACCTCCCGACAAATTTTCCCCCAGCGACCCGGCGGAGTCATTATGAATATCGATATTGTTGAATAAATTCTTGATTTTCTCGTATTTCATGATTTCCTCTAGGTGCGCTTCACAATGTTCCACGTTTTCGCATCCATAATGGATGTTCTCGATGATTTTCTTGTCAAACAGTTTCGAATTCTGATTGATATACACCACATTTTGACGAATATAATTCGGGTCGATTTTCCTGATATCCACGTCATCCACATAAATACTACCCGAACTAGGTTCATACAACCTCAATATCAATTTCGCAAACGACGATTTCCCCTTCCCCGACAATCCTGTCATACCTATTATTTTGTTTTGTGTATCGACGGTGATCGAAAAATTGTCGAGTATCTTTGTTGAATGGGGTTTTTTGTGGTTTGCATAGACGAAATCCACCCCTTTGAAAGTGATTTTGTTGAAGGCCATTTCACCCACTGGCGCATACTTTTTTTCGACCGTTTCAAACAAATTTCGTTTGTCCCCCAGCATCACATTGAAATATTCGATGATATACTCGAGCCGTCCTACGAATTCCAAATAATCCGGAATATTTTGAATCGTTGCGAGTGCTCTTTCTCGATAAATCAAAAGCACAGTAAAAAATGTAATAAACATAGTGGTCGATATTTTTTTCCGGGATTGCAACACTATCAAATACCATGTGCATCCAAAAATAATCAAATATACCATACCCGTCATTACCATCACGTGGTTCGTGGTATACGACAAAAACTGAACACCTGATTGTATACAATCATCCGTCATCTTTGTAAACCGATTGATTTCTTTCTTGTTTTGACCCCGGCAAATCACCTTGTCGATGTTGTTCAAAATATCAATAATGAATTTTTCGTTCTCGTTCATTTTGATTTCGTGCGCGTTTTTTTCGCTCGAGAGAGACCCCCAAAAAATCCACAGGTAAATCAACACCACCAAATTTGCAATGACAAACCCCGCACCTAACGTCCAGTTCACATAAGAAAAAAACACGGATATCATCAACAAAAACGCAAACGTCGGAATAATCACAGTTATCAAATCAAAGAACAACGCATAACAGGAAATCGAAATTCGTGTTATAGGTGTTATGAATTCGACGAAATTGACGTGGTTCATGTTCTCGTTGTTCGACAACAGAATAATCCCGAAGATTTCGCGCTTTATCCATTGCGTCAGCTTTGTGAGCAATTTGTTTTGGACAACTTTGTAGCCATAGTATATAATTAAAAACACCACCGAAACCACGATAAAATAATTGAAATATTGCATGGTGTTTGCGCGGTCACGGGTCTCGACGGATTGTATTATGATTGCACTTATATACGAAATAATATTGGTTTGTGCTATAGTAATTGCTATGCTCAATATTATCATGGTGGCGATATTCGTCGATTCTTCTTTCAAAAATCGGTTGAGCAAATAATACAAAATATTCATTATATATATGTGTGGGGTCATAATATTTTTCTAAATGCAGTTTGCTGCATACATGCAGTGATTGTGAATCAGTATTGTAAATGTTGTAATTACAAGTGTAAATGTAACGATTCACTTTTTGCATGTTTAGACAAACGCAATGTTTTTCTCTAGTACAATTATACATACTGATGGAAAACGGACGAATGATGGTTTTGCACTCCCTAATAATCGGTATTTTGTTATACCTCTTTATGATTTTTATACTTGGTCAAAAACAAAATGTGGCTGAGAACCGAAGTATATTATTGGCTGCTTTGACACTAGTTTACATGATTTTATTTGGCCATGGATTACCAACCTCAATAAACAAAGATTTATTTTGAGAACATTACGCATCAGTCACTTGTGATGGAGTTTGAGGGAGAGGGTCTGCTCCCAAGTATGCGACAATGTTTTGCGCGCAAGTTTTCGATATTTTGCGCACTTTTCCTTTGCTTTCACACACAACGGTGTCGAGACTTTGTGGATTGTTGCGAACGGCATCAATCAAATTCGAGAACGTGTGGAATTGTTTCATTATGGCAACAGCAGTATTCGAACTGATTCCGGGTATTTGACATAGGATGATTTCGGCGATATTTTCGGGAGTGACGTTCTCTTTTTTCACTTTTTTGACAACGGAGCAATAAGGTGTTATAGGTTGATTTTGTTGGGGGGGGTGTTCGCCTCCACTAGGTTGATAAAAAAACATTTTCCCTTTTTGTAAATCGCGCTCCATTTTGCAGGCCATCCACAAGACCGTTTCGGCGGTTTCTTGAATCGTGCATGTGCGGTGAACGCTGAATCCTTTGAACATATTCAAACTGGTCATGCACGAATACACGGTCTTTTTTTCTAACAGGGTTCTCAATTGCGAGAACATTCCTTCTATCACATACAAAATATTGTGTTGAGGTAGGCCGCTCGAATAACTAAGGCGATACGATTGTTCTTCATAGCGGCCGTCTTTTATGGAAGACAACAAATCTTGCAGGGATTTGCGTTCAATAATCGCTACAGTGGTTTCTTCGTCAGTTTGAATAAGTATATCGCCTAATGGGATGACTTTTTTTGAGAGCTGTATTGTACCTATCGCATTTCCTTCTGTGTTTACCAAGTGCTCTATTTTTTCGTAGAGCGAAGTTTCTCTTTCATCTACAACAATGCGCATATTGTATGTGTTAACAATATAATAAGATTGATATTATATTGTTTTATGTGTAATATCTTTATTTATGGAGTGGAGTCAAAAAATAAATAAAAAATAAATAAAAAATAAATAAAAAATAAATAAAAAATAAATAAAAAAATATCGACAAAATCGCCATGTAAGTGCAACAAAATTGATTCATGGTAAAATAATATTACCATGGTAGTATTTTTACAAGCAACTAACAACTAACAACTAACAACTAACTAAGCAACTATGTCACTAACAACAATACCACGTGTCGAAGTTCCTCACTTCAGAAAACAAGTCGAAGCAATTCGCGGAGGCACTTATACCTTTCAGCGAGCATTGTGTGATTTGCTAGACTATCCAGTGTTACAGGCTGAAACCATATCCATTGAATTAGTTCCATCTACTGACGGTAAAATCGACAGTATTCGAATTCATGACGATGTTTCACATGGGTTCGAAAATATACACAAACAAGGTTCTGCAAATCCATTTAACATGGGACACGAGCGCGAAGGGCAATCCTACGACAATGAAACGTCCCAGTATGGCAGAGGAATGTCTGAAGCATTCATATACACTGCGGATAGAGTTGATGTCTATACTCATTCAATTCCAGAAAACTTCGACGCAGTAGAAGCAAAGTATCATGTCGCATTTAATTTCAATGAAATGGTCACTTGCGAAGCAGCAACCGAATCATATGAGTTTTCAACCTACGAAACCATAGATGCAGAAACATTCAACCAGTTTCACCCATTTGAATTCGGTTCAACAATTGTCCTATCAAACTTGCGTTCGAATACGGATAATACCATCGACGCTACCATTGAAGAGTGTGAACAAATAATAGTTGATACTATTGCAAATACATATACTACTATACTAGCAAAAAAACCACATTTAAAAATCACAGTAAACAATCGTCCTGTCAGTATTGATAATGTGATTTCTACCAAAATTATCAATGATGTGCAATGCAATGAACGTTTGATAACATACAATGTTATGGTTACCGTCGAACAAAATGCAAAAAAAGCCGATGAAATCAAAGCGATTTCATACAAACGCGTAGGAAAAAGTGTTACCTATGGTAAATTCAACCTAGAAACCGAATCATCCGAATCGCAACCAACCGAGTCTGCTGATTTCGTTATCGCACACAGCAATATCGATGCACATGAACTCGTTTTCGAAGCAACATCCACTGTAGATACTCCTCTTAGCGAACATATGTTCAAAAATCAAATTCGCGTGATTCGAATTGGTAGAAACCACGGTGATGTTCCACCATTAACAAAGTGTCATAACGACGGTTACAATAATCACCAGTTCAATTGCATCAGGTATGAGAGCAAAAAACTCAGTCCATTCATCGGTATTACTAGTGACAAACACGTGCAAAAACGCGATAACGTATTATACAAATTTCTAACTGAAATCCATAAAAAGCTTACAAACGATTTGAGCAGTCGAAAAATGAGAAAAGATACTTCGTCCGAGGAATCTTCCATACAATCAAGTCGTTCTTCCCGCAGAGGTAGACCTCCTAAAAATACTATTTCAGTTCAACCTGTTGCAGAAATAGTACAGACTAATAGTCTAATAGATGTTCCACTTACACCACCTCAAAACAACGATGTTGTTATTGATGCAATCAATAATATTACAGCAAGTCCATCGCAACTTGTGGACGTAATAGAGGAGACTCATGATAACGTGCCGTCACTGCAAAATCATGTTATTACTACCGATGAAGAAGATACGCCAGAGATTCAAATCGTAAACCGTTCAGCGCGCGAGAATCGATACGTAAAAGCACCGGATGCGCGAATTATGCTCGATAAATTATCGGAATTTGCCCATAAAAGTCCACATATTAATATTATGGATGAGTTATTAGAAGTGATATCGCACGTTGCACGTGAACGAGGAAATCACTTGTATTTGCTCGAGATATTGCGAAACGAGTATCGCCGATACAATGACAACCAAAATGTTATGGGGGGTGCTATATTGTCGGAAGTCTATGTCAAATATATCAACGAAGATGATTTGTTCGTAAATTATGAGTCAACAGTATAATAGTATTTTGTTTTCTAAAAAACTATAAAAACCATAAAAATCGTGTATTTTTTATTTTGCGATAGTATTAGTGGCACCATTGGAAACAATATTTTTCACAGATTTAGAAACGTCATAATTACCAATAATATATTTCGTAATTGCCTCGTTTGTCAACAACAACATCGCGGTTGTGAAAATGAGTTCTCTGTCGTATTTTTTCAATTCGGGTTTAGTGAATGGATTGAACCTATACAATAATATCAAACACATACAAACACGTATGATACTACTCACGGTTTCAACGTAGACGGGATTAACATAGACTACTCCTAGAAAAACAAATGCCAGCGTCACATGAACTACCATCAATGTCATTAGAAAAAAATGACTAATATTTTCCATCTGTATATGTGGGAATTTCATTCAAATATAGTATATAAACTATATATACAATATTTACTATTATATTATAATAATCATATGAACAATTATGATATCATAAAACAAATCGGTAAAGGTAAATTCGGCACCGTCTACATGGCGAAACACAAAAAAAACACAGATTGCGTCGCCATCAAATGCGAGTCCGTCGACAATCACTACAAATCCATCAAACACGAAGCCACCATTCTAAATTATTTATATCGATGCGGTTGTCGATGCATTCCGAAAGTGTTATACTATGGTATTCACGAGAATCAAGTATGCCTAATCATGAAATATTTCACGGTTTCATTGGAAGATTATATTAAAACTAACAAAATGCATATAAAACAACTGAATCGCGTTATGATAGGTTGTATCAATGTTATAAGTTCGATACACAAACACTCCATACTACACCGCGATATAAAACCCGCGAATTTCATGTTTTGGGAAAAACAATTGTTCCTTATTGATTTTGGTATGGCCATCTCCATACCTGAAGACATATGCGAAGACCCAATAAAAGAACATATTGTCGGAACGCCTAAATATGTAAGTTATTTCATACATGAGGGATATGAATCGAAACCGCGCGATGACCTGATTTCGCTCGGATATGCCTACATGTCGTTTTTATCGGGGGGTCTACCGTGGTCAACCCATGATAATAAAGAATCATCTATAGCACTAACACACATTTCACATCCCGATAATGTTTTTCGAAAAAATGCGAAAACCTGGGAAAACATGAAAACATACTGCGAAAAAATACCTGATTTACTACGTTATTTCGAATATTGTTATCATATTGAAAGTGATATAGAATACAATTTGTTGTGCGATTTATTTTTGTAGGAAACACTATTCAACGTATTAAATACATAGGGTCTATTTTAGAATCACCATAACCTTTTGCAACAACTGCATTTGGGTTTCCAGATAGATCGAATTTTTTTATATAGTTTTGTATGACATTAACCCATTCCGATTCATGAAAATCAAAAAGTTTTTGTAATTCACGATCATGAACGTTATTTTTTGAATTACCGAAAATAATCGATTGAATCATATCAATTTTTTCAAATGGTATCTTGTTATTATTATTAATAATAACACCTTTTATTTTGTCAATGTTCGATTTTGAAATTGCATCTGGGTCAATTTTTTTCCCATTTGAATCCAGACGAGGTGCTACTTCGATGTATTTTGTAACAGCGTTGATTAAATTGTTTGAAATACTATTATAAATAGTTGCTAATAAAGTATACTTGTTTGCATATGTATATATTTCGCGTATTTTAGAATAAGTATCTCGTCCATCAGTATATCTAGTGTCAGTTATTGGAACAATCGGTTTCGTTAATAATTCGTTTATTGTGTTTTTGTCTTCTGGAGATAAAATATTCAAACCCGCTAAACTTTCTTTTGAACCAGGTCTCATAACTTCCGAAAATACCAGACTAATAACAATAATCAAAATCAATAATCCAACTGATATTATTTTTCTAGTTTGCATATTTATATATTAGATTTATAAAAAAACAATATAAACCCAATTGTATAGATAATTCATATAATTGAATAATTATGACCGAAATACACTCAAACCTTGAATTAGCCAGATTAACTGGTATTGTAAAGTGGTTCAACAACAAAGCTGGATATGGATTCGTAACCGCACTTGAAGGAGAACAAAAGGGCAAGGATATATTTGTTCATTATTCATCTATCGGCGGCGATAATCAGCAATACCGTTTTTTAACTCAAGGTGAATACATCGATTTTTCATTAGTCAAATCTGACACCGAAAAATACGAATATTTAGCAAAAAAGGTAACCGGTGTAAAGGGGGGTCCTATTCTATGCGAAACCCGCAGATTACAATTCACCGAAAAGCGTGTTGTTGAAAGGAAACCACCTGTTGTCGCGCCAGAAGCTGAACAATCCAGAGAGGACGGATTTGTTCAAGTAAAACCAAAATCAAGAGGCAGGCCACGTAAGGTTGCTGTATAAATATTTATACATTTGAAGATTTGAAATGGGACAATTGTCCCTTTCGCATCTTCATGTATTTCCCCACGAAATTTCAAATAGACGCCTTCACGGAGTCCCATTTGAAATCTTCGCCGGTCTAAAATAATCATTTTTATAACTAGTATTATAAAAATGAGTAGTCAATTAACGAGTATATTTACGTTTATTCATTCTTCGCTTTGTCTTTCTGGATTTCTTTCTATTCTTTCTGGATTTTCGCGGGTTTCCGCCTTTGGTTTCTTTATATTTTTGTATCCATTCAATCGCGCCCTTGTATCTTTTTGCATATTTGTCTAATTTATTTTTACATTTAGATTCGTTAGGATGTACTCCTCCTTCACAATATGTTAACTTGAATCTATGAATGTTACCGAGTTGTTCTAACAAACTTATTATAAATCCATATTTTCCTATCGTACATAATGGTTCTGTCGCGATATTTTCGATATTTTGTTTTAGCGTGCTACAATATTCTATTGGACTAATGGTTGGATATTTTGCAGTGTCACCTTTCGATGCTTGTAATATGCGAACAACGTGAACTACAGTTGGAGGACAAATATAGCTTTCGATGCGATATGTCAATGATTCACTAATTTTTTGCATAATACTTAGTATTTGAACGGATGTCAATATGTTGTTAACTGAATTTTTAGTAAGTCTAAATTTTTCTTCTTCGGCGATTTTTACTTTGTCATAATAGAGGTATCTCTGCACCTCATAATCAGACGTCAGGAAGTCACTTATGGTTTTATTAGAAACAACCCATGTTGCCCCTAGTGTTGTGATAATATTGTCTAATTCATCAGTAGTGAATACAGGGTTTGTATCTAACGTATCTAATTCTTTTGTGAATCCAGAAATACCTAATCTCGGCTTTGTATTTAACTCCCACAAAAAATTTTTGAAGTCATCAAATGACATAGGTTTGTTTGCAAGTAATAAACTTCGAATAATACTGTTACCAACGTATGGGAGCATGGCGTCAAATTGAAGTTTTTCGAATTTACTTGAGTCTAAATAAAAGTAATCTATATTGTTTTTTGTTAATGTTAACATATCAGCATATGTTTCTATGTCATACGCCAAGCTACCATTTGTTTTTCCAGTTAATAATACAAACAAACTTTCAAATGCATGAATTATATATGCTAAGCCTGGTTCTTTTAAAGTAGTGCCTGAATATTGAATTCCTAAATCTATGTCAGACGTAGGCGTAATGCTACCAAATATACCCATTTTGAAATTTTTCAACTCACTTGGAATCTCTTCTCTGAATGGATATTTATCTTTACTTTCAGTAAACATTTTGTCGTATTTGTCTTTATCACTAAGCAAAACTGTTGTCAAAATGAGCAATTGATAGAATAAATACGTTCGTGCTATCCAGCACTGGTTTTGTATAGTTGGTTCTAGACCCTTAATTTTATCAACGTACGGTTCATTCTTTAATTGTGTATTCAAGAACAATGTAATTTTTGCTATATTGTTTTGTAAAGCGATTACGTTTTGTAAAGCGATTACGTCCGGCGTTGTGACTAAATTAAGACCAGTTTCATCGACAATATTCGGAAAAATAGGATTCTCTGGATTTTTTTTAAATCGAGTTATGTCGTCTAGACATCGTTCTTTTATACTTTCTGTTTCAAAAACTGGATATACCATTATATATATAGATGAAGATATTTTGCGTATGATTTATCAACATAAAATAAACACAAATAGTAATATCCTATGCAAAGCGTCTTAAAACTATTTCAAACACAACTAGAAAACATGCAAAAAGGAGACCCAGACCCTACCGAGAAACCCACGAAATTACACGAATCCTTCAAATTGCCCATCGCATATTTAGAGAAAACCTATGAATTATCCCCCGTCGTATCTTCCGATTTAGAATTAATGACCACGCAAAGTGACGCAAACCCCATGTATAATACATTATTCCGACCATCTCACCAGTTTGCTGAAAATATGATTCCTGAATGGAATGCCCATTTCACAAACAATGTCCCTTATTTGAAAGACACGCAAAAAATCATACAATCCATGGATGTCTATCGCGACACTATCAGCACCGTCAATTATTCGATGGATGCCGATAAATGCTCGAACATCATGGAAATATGGGATTCTGCGAAAAACGACGACTCCTTCATGGACCGTTATTCTTTTATTGATTGGGACATGCTAAAGCATTTGAATGAATCGTCGAGTTTTCTACAGGGCATGTCATTGTTGCATATTATGTCCCCTCTATTTTCATTGATGCTCCCATTTTTATTTTTATTTTTCCCATTTTTGATTTTGAAATTTCAACGGATTCCCATCTCCTTCGGGACTTATTTAGAAATGTTGAAATCCATCGCCGGCAATCATATTATTGGAAAAACCCTGATGAGTATGCAAGGCAATCTCAATGCAGAAAAAATCGCGTATTTGCTATTGATGGTGGGCTTTTACGGCTTCCAGATATATCAGAATATAAACGCCTGTCGCCGTTTCTACAAAAACATTCGCAAAATCAATACCTATTTGTATGATTTGCGCGCTTACGTGGGTGCGAGTATCCACAAAATGGAAGTATTTGTAAAAATGCATCAAGACAAACCCACATACGTAGCGTTTTGCGAAAACACAAAAGCCCACAAAAATACCCTCAAACAATTTTACGGAGAACTTAGTGCAATACAACCTTTTGACCATTATTTAGGTAAAATGGCCGAAATCGGATATATGATGAAATGTTTTTATCGATTCCATTCAAATACCGCCTATGACACTTCATTGCGGTATTCATTCGGATTCGAAGGATACATTGATAATCTAAGGGGCATTTTTGAGAACCTCACCGATGGACATATACATTATGCATCTTTTTCACAAAAGAAAACCACACGATTTGTAGAGCAATACTATCCACCTCTATTAGAACAATCTGGCGGAGAAGTCGTCAAGAATACATGCGGGTTTGATAAAAATATGATTATTAGTGCACCGAATGCTGCAGGCAAGACCACGATTTTGAAAACTACTATGATCAATATTATTTTTTCACAACAAGTGGGATGTGGATTTTATGATTCGTGTGTTCTCAATCCGTATACCCACATTCATTCTTATTTGAATATACCAGACACGTCGGGACGTGATAGTCTGTTTCAAGCCGAATCCCGTCGTTGCAAAGAAATCATCGATATTGTTAGTGAGACCGATGAAGAGAGTCGTCATTTCTGTATTTTTGACGAATTGTATTCAGGAACCAATCCGACCGACGCCGGAAAATCCGCTTCCGCCTTTTTGAAATATTTGAGCAAATACTTAAATGTGAATTTTATGTTGACCACTCATTATGTCTATGTTTGCAAGAAATTCAGGAAATCGAAGAAAATCTGCAATTACAAAATGGGAACAGTCCCTAACGGAGCCAACGGATTCAAATTCACTTACAAATTAGAACCAGGGATTTCTAAAATACAGGGCGCTATAAAAATATTGAAAGACATGAATTATCCACAGGAGATGATTGATACCATAGAGAAGTCTCGCAGCGGGTAATTGAACAACATAATTCGACAAATTTATAATGTTCTAATTGACTAACTACTATTTTGACTCATATATATCATTTGTAAATTCCAACAGGAGAACATAATGAAATCGCGCCGTCTTTTTTGATTTCTTCAACCATTTTTTTAGGCGCTTTTTCATAGAAATTGTCTTTGAGAACGTCGGTCTTTTTACCGAAAGTTTTTTTCCGTGTGGCTTCAAAAAACTTTAGCAATTCTTTGTTGTCTTTGTATTTTTCTGCTAAAGTTGATGAGATTTTTTCACCAGGTTCTAACATGGTTCCTTTGCATCCTACATTGCAATAAATCGTTTTGTTGATTTTATCGGCGAAAGCCAATGCTTTTTTATCCACTGTTGTAAATTTCTTGATGTTTTGCATCCGTTGTTTCAGTTCATCTTTGTCTTTTACTTTTTGTTTTGCCTGTTTTACAAAAACGGAATACAGGTCTTTCGCATCTGCTATCATTTTTTGCTGCTTCTTTTTTAGAAAAGATTTGCATTTTCGGGTGGTATTTTTGTCGACGGCGCCACCGCGACGGTTGCTTCGATTTTTGCAAGTTTTCGGCATTTATATATAAACCAAAGATATCATTGCAATGCAGGTAAACCCTAAATAACAATTGTATATAACAATCCATATTATTTAGAAAAAGTAATATTTGTAGCGACGTGTTTTGCGACGGGTGGATTTTTTACGAAGAGTTTTGCGTTTTTTGCTGTTACGTCTTGATTTTTTTCCACGACGACCACCATTGAAGATATAGTCTCGCGCTTCTTCTGAAGCGACTGCTTTATCGTTAGTTTCTCTGCATGATGTGTTTGCCTTTTCAAGCTCATCAATCTTATCTTGAATTTTACCGGCTTCAATAGGATTATCATATGTGACTAGAATTTTTTGTTTTAATTCAGCTATTTCACTACACGGGTCTTGTGGCATGATATATAATATATATAGATATTTTATATTATCTATTATTGCTAAATTACCTAAATATTATTCAGACAGATTCATATAAAACTACAAAAATGCGTTATATGATTCTCTTGTAAAACATGGGTGCAAACTCACTGAAACTCCCTAGAAATAACGCAGTATACATGCAAACAAAATTTTTATATCGAAAACCCATTCATTTCAAAAAGATTACGATTTTCTCGTCTGTTTCACGATGCGCCGTAACGTGAACATTCTTGTTATACATGTTTAGTTGTTGTGGCGCCACATTTTTAAATACAACCCTAGCAATACCATTCATATCTTTCAACAAGTCATATCGTCCCCCATTCGTGTTCTCGGAACCATACCCAGACAATATATAACACATTTTTCCTCCTGGTTTGAGAACATGATAACACAATAACATCGTTTTTCGCCAATAATTTTCTAACCATGCCTCGTAGGTTGGATATTTCGACGTGGATTGATTTTTCCCCGCATACATTTCAAGGCGGTAATAGGGTGGACTGAAAAAAACCACGTCGAAATAATTCTTGTATTTTGCGGAAAATTTAGGGTCCAGCATCAAGTTCTCCGATGGAGAACAAAATATCGTGGTGGTTTTTTGTGGATAATTCGTGGTTGCAAATTCCGCGGTCTTTTTGCAGACGCCTGGTATAACATCTGTTCCTACATATTCAACAATATGAGGAGATTCTAAGAATCCATAACAGTAAGAAGACCATCCTAAAGTAGGTGTAAAAACCTTGCAATTCGATTTACCCCTTAGTATCCCATGTGCCAAAGAATAAGGTATCATAGGATTCATGATAGATGCACGGAAAAACAGCGACGAAAAAACGCTGCCTATACGACCTTCACGGATATAATGCATGGAACTCGGCGTGAGAATCTTGTAATCAATAATCCATCGCAAATACAAATCTTCTAATACATCCATATAAGTCCGCACATTTGCAATCCCCGATTTCGTATTTTTCAATATGTCTTTATAATGCATGTTGCGAATGACGTTTTTGTAATGAACGGCATTATCATTATTCAGTTCTCGCAGTTTCATGGGAGGGTCCTTTATCTCGATGGTGCCAACATCCAATGAGGTATTGTAAAAACGCACTAAATATTCATCGCGGGTTTGAATATGTTTATATAACATTCTCAAATCATCCACAGTAACATTTTTATTGTCGATATATGTCAGCAATGGTGTTATACTATTATTTGTTCTGACCTTTGCTGTTCTCAAAAACCTGGAAAAATTTTGGGATGGTCCTTCAAACAAATCTAGAAACTGGTTTTGCGTTATAAATTTCATTTTAAATATACTGTTATACTATATTTAGATACATTTTCCAGTGAAAATAACTCTATGCAACCGTTCTATGATAAATCCTTCATATGGATTGCGTTCTTTTTCTAATAATTCGATTATCTTTTTGTAAAATTCCTTTGACCTGGATAATATTGCGCGTTTTGAAACGATGAATTGCGCACCTTGTGCAAATTGAATAATTTGATTATTGTCTGCGATTGTTCCAAATAGATGTTTATAAATCGGTTTTATGTCCATGTATATATCATAAGGACATCCAGATAAACTGGTACACAACACTCGTTCGCTTATAAATGCATATTCACATTCAAACGTTTTGCATTTGTGAATATTATTTATTGTGCATATAAGCTGAGGAGAATGTTCAAATGGATTACCCTGGAGGAAAATCGTATAATCGTCCAGATTATCATAATTATCGTATATGTATTTGTAATACGTATGTCCTTCTCTACCTACGTTTGGTAGGTCGACGACGGTTCCTTTATGATTTGATAATTTATCACCCTTGTTACAAACTATAACATCTATATCTGGTGGTAGTCTTTGTGTCCACTCAATGTTCTCGTTATACCGTGCAACTATTATTTTCATTAGTGTTATAGTTGTATGTTTTTTATGTCGTTTACGCTGATTATGCATTCTTATACATTTGTAACATTGCCTGTTTTTGTGCATCGTAATCCACGATGGGGCGTGGGTATTTGATGTCGTGATATTTTTCATAATCACATGATGTATGCCATCGATGAATGTCGCCGGCGTCCACTTCGGCCAATTCGGGAACCCATCTCTTGATAAACTCAGCGCGATGGTCGAACTTGATGGACTGTATCCATGGATTCATATCCCTATAATACGGTTTCATATCCACACCGGTTCCCGAAATACCTTGCCAGTTTCCATTGTTCGAAGCGGGGTCATAATCCGTCAATTTTTGTGCAAAATAGGTTTCTCCTAAATGCCAATCCAATAGCAAGGTTTTCACTAAGAAATTCGCGACAATCATTCTCCCGCGATTATGCATATATCCCGTTGCGTTCAATTGTCTAATACATGCGTCCACCACGGGAAATCCAGTTTGTCCTTGACACCATTTTTTGAAATCCGCCGTCGATTTTCGCCAATGGATATTCCTAAATTTCGGTTGATAGGAGTCGCGCAAAACTTCCGGAAAATTATAGAGAACATGGGCGAAAAATTCGCGCCAGATGAGTTCTCGAATCAAGCCGAAATTCAATCCATATTTTTTCAAGAAAGTGTAATAGACTTCTCTTATAGAAATATTACCGAACTTGATGTATGCGGACAGCCCAGTCGTCTCGTTTTTCAAGAAATCGCGGGTTTCATCGTATTCCCCTTGCGACTTCAGACCGTCTTTTAGGCGTTTCAGGGCAAGTTCTCGACCTCCGCGCACCATGCGTTCACTATTGCTGTCATTTTTGTAAAACCTCGCAATGACCTCTTTCCATGATAGTTTGTGCACCAGAACGCCTGTATATGCGTGAACAATATCCATGGGTGGAGTCTTTCTTATTTTTTCAACAGGTCTATGGAGAACATGTTTGTAAAAAGGCGTGAATTTCTTGTAGAATCCGCCCGTCCCATTGTGGATGCTTCCCGGTTCATACAAATAATAGTCCGCAAAATGGGTGCATTCGACGTCCATTTTTGCACAGAGTTCATCAATTTCTTCATCGCGCTTCACGGCATAGGGAGAATAATCTCGATTAAAAAAAACGGCATCCACTTTGAGAGCGGGTATCAACGATTTTAAGACGGAAGTGTTTTCGCCATAAAAAAATATGAGTTTGTTTCCTAAATCGCCATTCAAAGATTCCAGGGATTCTATCATAAATTGAATGGCACACTCAGACCTATATGGATTATTCCCACCAACTTGTTCCGGTGTGAAAATAAAACAAACATAAATGGTGTTGCATTGAGAACATGCCTCGATAAATCCAGTATTATCGAATGTTCTCAAATCCCGTCTAAAGATAAACAATCCAGTTGATTTTTTCGACATAAATATCTATACAATTATGATATAAAAACATGTTTATATTATTTGACATAGACTGCATATGTTAGAATTCACGCACAATTTATTCAAAAAAATCAGTGATATTATAGATGTCTATCGAGAAATGTCAATCCAAAAAATTCCCGGAATAGCATTATCGGTTATTTTTTTTTGTAGTAATATACATACGAATGCGCGTATAACCATCAAACGGTTATCTGACAAATACGCTTTCGTCAATTATTTGTGTAATAGTTACGTATATATTAATAATAAAATCGAATCCACCATACATAAACTATTTGCGACACATAAATTCGAACCCGAATATTCACCATGGATTAATGTAACATGGTTAAACGAAGACAATGACACAATAGAAGAATATTTCGATTTTTCAAAAGATGAAAACATATGCCAAGAATACATGAATAGTTATTTCGAAACGACCATGAGTTTATCAACGCAAAAACCAAATGCAAATAGTGGCGTCGTCATAATGCGACACGAAAAAAAAACCCGGTGTAATATTATCGCACAAAGCGAATCTAACAATATCTTCGATTACAGCAGCACATCAAACGTGAAATTCATAGCAATCGAATACAAACATCCAATGATGAAGGATTCGATTCCCATCGAACTCGACCGTTCCTGGTTTCTCTGTGGAAATGAATTATTATCAGATGCGTTTGTGAGAAGATGGCTCGATTATCAATCCACGCCTGTCTATTACGATGAAACATATACTATTACACTAATCGACAACAACATGAATATCCTAAAATTAGATAATACACAATGGGTTGTCTTAGAAAAAGACACCTATCGCATTGTAAAGCGTGATATCGATGCATGTGACACTTAGTCACTTGAATCTGTGCCTAGCGATAAAATTGATTCCGACGATAATTCCGAATAAAACAACTATTACACAAAACCATGAATTTCGACGCACCCTCTTTAGACAAATTAAATGAATTTGTCATGCTAGGCCAAATCGACCTTGAAGAAAAAGCCGTAGTGGAGCATTTTTATAACAATGCACAAAAAAATGGATATTACTGGTTATATGGTCAACTCAAGATGACGCCATCGGACCCAATAACCTATGAAAAAATAGAAGAAGCCATTTCAATCAACAATAAACGTGCATACGACTACGACGGACCTTGTAATGCAATGGAAATGCATTCCATTGCCGACCATGAAAAAAAATTCACACTGTTGCGAGAGGCAATAGAAAAATATTACCAATATCAATATGCCCCTCCGGATAAAACTCAACCATTTGGGAGTAAAATCTATCAATATTTAGCAAAAATAACAAATATTGGCAAATAACATAAAGAATATTGTAGATATTTATTATAGGGACCATATCAAATGGAAACTACTGATACCCCGGAGCATACCTTAATTGGTAAATGGAATTTGTATTACCATTTACCACATGATAAAAATTGGGAGTTGTCCAGTTATAAAATCATCATGAGTGATATTGATAGCGTAGAAAAATTAATCGCTATCAACGAAAGTATTCCTGAAAATATTATAAAATATTCTATGCTTTTTGTTATGAGAGAAGGAATAGCACCGATGTGGGAAGACCCACGCAACAGAAACGGCGGTTGTTTTTCGTTCAAAGTTATCAATAAACAAGTGTATGGTGTATGGAAAACTCTTTTTTATGCTCTGTGTGGTGAAACCTTGTTCAAGAACAAGGCGAACCACGAATACGTAAACGGAATCACTATATCACCAAAAAAAAACTTCTGTATTATCAAAGTATGGATGGAAAATTGTGTAATACAAGACCCTGCATCAATGATTGTGATTCCGAATTTGTCGATTCATGGGTGTTTGTTCAAAAAGCATGAACCCGAATTCTAGACATATAGTTTATACACACAGTTTAGGCATATAGTGTTATATATCCCTATTACAAAATTGATATAAAAAGTTGATTCGTATATTTTTCAACAAAGATACGAATTATGATGCAATATATCGATTTACGCAGCGACACTGTAACAAAACCTACACAAAAAATGCGCGAAGCCATGTTGGACGCCGAAGTGGGCGACGATGTCTATCGCGAAGACCCCACCACCAATGCATTAGAAACCCGAATGGCGACCTTGTTCGACAAAGAAGCCGCTCTCTTTTTCCCATCTTGCACGATGGCTAATTTATCCGCAATCATGACGTGGTGTGACCGCCGAGGTGCCGAAATCATCGCGGGCGATAAGAGTCATATAGTCTTATTTGAGCAAGCGGGGGCGTCGCAATTCGGCGGCGTTTCCTTCCGAACCGTCCCGAATTTGCCCGATGGAACCATGGACCCCGATGCAATCGCGGCGGCCATTCGCGACGATGATATCCATGAACCTATTACACAATTGATTTGTATCGAAAATACGCACAATGTCTGTGGGGGAAAGGTTGTGCCTCTGGAGTTCATGCAAGCCTTGCGCGAACTCGCCGACAAGCACAAATTGCCGATTCATATGGACGGCGCGCGTTTATGGAATGCCATCGCGGTGAATGGTCTTCCGCCCAATGAAATCGCTAAATATGTCGATTCTCTGTCCATCTGTTTATCGAAAGGCCTGGGCGCTCCCATCGGAAGTCTTTTAGTAGGTTCTCGCGAATTCATTGAACGGGCACGTCGAATCCGAAAAGCGCTGGGGGGAGGAATGCGTCAGTCGGGGGTGTTAGCATCCGCGGGGTTGGTCGCTTTAGACGATTTCGAAACGGGTATTTTAGAAAGTGACCACAACAAGGCAAAGAAAATCGCGGATGCCCTGAATTTTATAGGAGGGGCTTTCAAAGTGCAACCGGTTGAAACGAATATTATTTTCGTGGATATTGTCAAACCAGCGAATGCATATACTATTACACAAATGCTCAAGGGTGACGGCATATTAATATCCGCATGGGCTCCGCAACTCATACGTATCGTGGTTCACCGAGATATTGATGAATCGGAGGTCATTCGTGTTATAGAAGCTTTGTTCAAAATTTCGCAGCGTTCGGAAGTGTTTGAATTGCAATAATCTTAATTACCCCCATTAAGTACCTTGACAAAGGTATGAACTGCAACATCTTTTACAAAATTTAACAAGTATTCAAATACCTTGACAAAGGTATGAATCTAACTGTATATAGCATGTATCATTCGGGAGCCAGAATTCCTCGCATACGCACTTTTTTTATAATCAAATGTCGCAAAACATCGCACTAAAAATCGGTCGGTTCCGTCGTATTTAGGCGAAAATGGGGACCTGCCATGAACCGCGCGATTATTGTCAATAAAGATAATTTGACCGGGTATGAGATTGTGTCGAATGCGATGCGTGTAATAGATATCCACTATTTTAGCAATCATTTGATGTGCCTCTTCCGTTATTCCGCTCATGAGGTCTTGATCGAAAAGTAGACGGGGGTCTTCTTCGGGTCCACTAATAATCGGCATGGGACCCCGGACATCCCCTTCAATGAATTCTTGTCCGCACAATTTGAAAGAAAAATCGACCGACGTCATCCAGAGCGGTTTTCGCAATAATTCGATTTCGGAGTGCGATAAATTCTTGATAATCGATTTTACCGGCAAAATATAGGTGAATGCGTCGGGGTCGCCTCGAATGCATGCTAAACTGAGTATATCTGGGCGCAATTTCGAAAACGCTTGTTCGGTATGGATTTCCAATTCGGCTCCACTACTCAAACTCATTTGCTTTTTTTCCATAGATTTCATCGGTATGATATCTTGAAAAAGCTTGCCATGTCCTTCAGCTTCGTAGGCAACAAGTTCTCCTATTGTGCTTATCAAAATCCCTTGTATTTTTGCTAAATTGGTAGTTTCGCCGATTTTTTCGTTGTTGTTGTATGGTGTTTTCATGTGTGTGGTGTCCTCGATGGAAAATCCGTCGAACAATAAAAATCCGGTTTGAGAACCATGGTGCGAAAATTCAAGCAAGGATTTTGCGACATCCATGGGAACCTTGTTGGATATAGATTTTATTTGACGGCAAAATTCTTCCGGATTTTCAGAAGGACTTATAGTGATAGTATTAGATAATTCTAACAAATATTTTTTTAGCATAGGAGTGGGTGGGTGGGTATATTACATGTAATAGATATTTTATTACACGTAAACAAACGAGGGTCTAGATATATTCTACGAATTCCACTGGGCGACCGTCATCATAAATATGCAAATCACCTAATTTTTCTTTTGATAAATAAGATTCTTCATTTGTATGTTGCAATGGTTCCGACATAATCAATTGTCCTAATGCATTGCGCGCATCAACTACATTGTTGATTTTATTCGGCAATCCCGATTTTTCGTTTTCTATGGTGCCATATATTTTGTTTTCTTGATCTACGTTGATACCATATTGTATTTTTTGTAATAATTCTTTCAAATACATATCGTTTATTCCTGTGCGTCGTTTCAATAGATACAACAATCGTAAATCATGACTTGAATTACGTTTTGTTCCGCTTATGTAGAAAAAACTACCTGGTGGATTTTCTGGAGCGATATTAGCGTATCCTACATCTTTTCCACAAGAATGTTTGTCTTTTATGATTTTACCATTCTCGTCACGTGGATAACAATTATTGATTGTGCATATTTTTTCGTAGATATGTTTAGAGGTGTTTGTATCCTTGTTTGAATTGTTTTTGTCCTCGAAAAAACAACGACCATAATCAATAATTTTTGCAACATAGGATGATTTGAATGTAATTTCTTCGCCACCAACATGATAATGATATTCAATATAATGACCCTTCACTGGTTCATATAACAATACGTTCTCAAGATGTAAATCATAATGAGTAAATGTATTTTTTTCATTGGCTAATGGCATATAAACTTGATATAATACATATAACAAATCGCGTTTCGTGAAAGAATACTCGCGCAACATGGATTGAATTGTTTTTGCATCTTTGATATTTTGAATGAGAATAGATAAATATTGCGACGACGAGCAACTAGTTTCAAACGATTTGTTTGTTATATTTTCGTCATGTAATATCAAACTTTCTTGTGGATTCCATCTATAACGTGGGTCGATTGTAGCTGACAACATCCATGCAGTTTCGTCTTTGTATTGAAATAATCCATAGGTCTCCAAGAAACATGGATACCTATTGTTGAGTTTGTTGATGTATTGTCCTACTAAATATTCAAAAAATAGATTATCAGACTCTGGGTTCATGGAAGATTTCAAAATTGCATTCGATTTGTATCCTTCATGTTCATACGTAAATTCTTTCACAAAACCATTTTCCGATTCTCCCCCGATTTTTTTTACTGCCGTCAAATATTCAAAATCAACAAATCCGTTGAAATGTTTTTTTATTTTATCATTTTCCCTACCAAATGCTATGCAGACACCTGCGTCAGAACAAATACTATTTAGAAACAATGCGCGACGTTTCGATTCGTATTTTTTCATGAACTTTTGTATTTTTCTTGTTGCAACGCGTTTCCTAAATGTGTCAATTGCTTGTGTTTTTGATGTTTGTGACCTAGTTGTTCTTTGCGATGTTTGTCTCGGTGTTTGTTGGGATGTTTGTCTCGGTGTGTTTTGCGTTCTAGTAGTTTTTTGAGATTCTGGTATTCTAGTTGTGCGTTGTTTTTTGGATTTGTTTTGTTTAGGAGGTGAAAAAACAGAAAGAGGGGTGCTCGATGGATATATTGTTGGTCTTCGTTGTATTGATTTTATTAAGTCTAATAAACCGTTCATTATAATATATAGATATATTATTCATCGCATCTGTATTTTTGCAAACCACACACGATTATGAATCCGTTGTATTACTGGGTTGTCTAAATAAACATGGATGCGTATGTTTTCGCGTTGATATGCACTTCCTGCGTGAACTGTATCCGCTCTAAAAATGAGGATATCCCCCGCGTCCATCGAAACCCGTTCATGAATACCATTTGTATCCCATAGGTCTAAATAGGTATCTGGCATGATGGAAACCAATACCAATAGGGGAATATGTGTAGGTGTGCGCCGGATTAATTCTGGGTCATAATCTGTATGCGGTTGTTGTCGTTGACACCCCGGCGTCGATTTCAATATAACCCAGTTACTGAACGAGAGTGGAGAATCGGCTGGCAACAAATCATATATGGTGGTTTCAAGCTCATCGATAAACTCATCGAGAACTGCGGGTTTTCGCGATAAATTCGATTGGATTCGTTTCTTGTCGTTTTTCGCACCATTAAAAATAGGTCCTCCCATTTTGCTGTCCACTTGTTTTTGTAACGCGGTCAAAACCTCGGGGTGTATAGGAATTTTGTTTTTGAAAACGTCATATCCTCGCGTGTAAATGTTTGTTTGATGTTCTCGATTTTGTCGGCTCGCGCTTCGTGTAATAGGTTTATTCATTTAGTATGTATATACACCAGTGTTTATATTATTACAAAATTGATTTTATCTGTTGTTATTATACAAGGTTACAACAAAAAACACATGATCATGGAGGTCATTTACTTGAAAAACATCAATCAGAGTATCACGTTTTTGATAGGGAAAAATGCGCAAGATAATTTCGATGTGATTGACGCATCTTCCCCTCACGACATATGGTTTCATGTAAATGGTCTTCCATCTTGTCATGTTGTTGCAAAAATACCGGAAGATATGGACCGCAAAGACATACTAAGTGTCATCAAACGAGGTGCAATTTTGTGCAAGCAGCATTCGAAATACAAAGCGTCGGATAAATTAGAAATCATTTATACACGAATCAAAAACATACAAAAAACGAACGTTCTCGGGAGTGTTATAACAACCACTGTTTCAAAAGTGGCGATTTAGAAGATTCTGTGTGTTTTATGAATTTTTTATATTGGCATATAGTAATGCGCGTGGACCGAAAAGGCTACGAAAAAATGTTGTATGAAAACCATTTGCAGCGTGTTCGCGATGCAAAAAGCACTATCGACATGGATTCTCCGAAACCATCTCCCACAATTTTTTCGCGAAAACTGGAGATAGAATACAATCGAAAAATGGACAAAATCAATCGCGAAAATCGTGCGTTAGTGTCTCGGCTAATAAATCAACGCTCCGCGATAGATAACGCCCATAGTCAACAACTCAGCGATGTTCGTAAATTCAAGCAACAGATTCTCGACAAAAAATGGAAACAATGGGTTTATTATCCAGTGTAATCAATGAGTATTAACAGTAAATATATTTTTTATTATTTAGTAATTAGAATTATATCAATCTATTATATTAGATGATTAATATATTGTTCTATGTTGTATGTTATTACAACGTAGATTTATTATTGCAAAATTTATATTTACCCTATGTTGTACATGTAGGGTCCAATGATACTATTGCAAATTATGGAAATTTACATTTTTTATTCAATATTACTAGTTATTTCATGTTGTTTTTGTATTCATATTCATTGGCATACAATATATTCTTTTCAAAAGCAATCGATAGATTCTCGATAGGATTAACTATTGTTTACATAAAATTCATAGTAGATATCATTATATATCCAAATATGACATTAATTGAACATGAAATGCATCGAGGAGTGATGTGGGTTTTTGCGACACCATTGATGTTGAAAATGTATTGTAATTCGAATGATTTATCCTTACAAAATATCAATCTTCATTATCACATAATAGCAATTGTTCCACATGTGTTGATTATTCCTTTCAAACCGAGTGTAATATATATTACATCGACTGTTGTATTTTCATTACCAGCTTTTTTATTTTTGAAATCATTGTATAAGTATCATCATTTACCTTTTACGAATTTGTACATTACAGTATGGTTTATATACATGGCAATTAACATAATAGATATTACACAAATTTTTAGTCCGATTGTTATTCATGCATTGTATAATATTGCAGACACCATATGTAAATTTCTATGTAATGTAGTGATTTCGAATTACAATGAAAAAGAATCGATTCTGCGGAAAACCATGGATTTACAAAGCGTGAATTTTACGTCTCATATGATAAAAACAATAAAAGAGTATGAAACCAATAATGTGAAATTATCACCTGCTTGCAAAAATTTAATCAGTTATAGTAAAAGAAAATTTCTAGATAAGATACCAAATACAAGCGAAAAATTAAAAATAGAATTATTGAAAAAAATATTACCATTTGATTTAGACGACGATTTTATGAAATGTCGGTATGGTGATAGTAATTATACCCCTACTTCTGGTTCTGGTTCTGGTTCTGGTTCTGGTAAAAACAAAGAAATTGATATGATTTGCATCATGTTTATGGACATAGTTAACTATACTGAATTAGCAAAGAAACATAACGGAGACACTATATTCAAATTATTAGACAATATCTATCATCATTTTGATACTATTATTAAAAAATACCCCCATCTACAAAAAATAGAAACAATCGGTGATGCGTATATGGTAGTCGGTGACATTTTTAGACAAGAGAACAATCACCATATCGTGATAAAAGAAATTATTTTGTTAGCAATTGAATTCATGAGTGAAATCAAAAATATAAAAACGCCCGACGATGCACCTTTATGTATTCGCATAGGCATTAATCTGGGCACTGTCAATGTAGGAATTTTAGGAAATGAGATTCCACGATTATGTGTAGTAGGAAACGCAGTCAATGTAGCAGCACGATTACAATCCACTGCAGATGCGGATACTATACAAATAAGTCGCCATATATATGAAAAAACAGAGGAAATCAATTTTGGAATAAAAATTGATTGCGTGGAAAAAGATAACATTTTCTTGAAAAATATTGGCTCAGTGACAACGTATAATATATGTCCTTTTGCATCCATTTACACCGGCTAAGATTTGAATCTTCAAAAGGTATAAAAACAACACCGTATAAATAGATATATGCCGAACGATTGCTGGAACCATATAACTATCACTTGCGAGCGCGAAGATGAAACGGGCGAATTACGTAGACTCATTATGAATGAATTGCAACGCGAAACCGTCCAAGTAGTAAAAAAAGGAAAACGAGGTATCATTTTTGATATGTTGACTCCATGGAATCCGGATTATGAATGGATGGAAACTTTGCTTTACAGATACCCGAATTGCTGGGTGAAAAATGAATGGAGCGAAGAATCCGGTATCGCAGGCGTATGGGTCGGCTTTGTAGTCAATCATCAACCTATTGTACGAAATTTAGCATGGGAGGATATTAGCATCGAAGGTAATGCTTTTTTGTTCATGGATGAGAACGAAGGATATTGCGAAGAAAAAGTGTAATTTATTATAAAAATAAGATTTTTTATGATAAAAAGATAAAGACAAAAAAAGGGATTCTAATAAATGAATACTGTTTATTTATCGATTATTTCATCTGCATTTATTGTGATCGGCTATTTTCCTGAAATTTATTTGACAATATTTCAAATAAAAAACGTCGATTCAACAAGGTATTCATCAATATTATGGCTAGTAGGTGGAACATTAGGCACTGTTTATAGTGGTATAAACAACGTAGATACATTTATACTTATCAATTATTCTGTCAATACATCCTTGAATCTAGTAACGTTGATTTTGAAATTATATTATGATTATAAAAACAATGAATCACCTTTTGCTGAAAAGAAAACCATCAATGCATCAGAATAGTTCAGTCGATTGGTTCTTAGCAAAGCACGTGAATGGATAAGCCTATGTATATTTTGTATTTTTTAGAATGGTCAAATATTACTAAATAATTGACCATTGTTTTGTATATTTATGAAGGTGGTAATGGAGCTAAACATAGTTTGATTTCGCCTAAAGAAGCTACATCGTATTTGACAATCAACGGTAAATCATTGCCTAAATACATCTCTAAATGACTACAAAGAGGAGTGCATTTAATAAAATGGGATAGCGATTTCAGCGAAAACTCACCCTGAATGACAACGGATGCACCTGGTTTATGGATGAATTCCATATATCCATCGGATTCCGACCTCAATATGCGCGAACTGGCGAAATTACCTTCACATGAAAAAATCAGGTCATTGCCCACGGATTTGATTTCAATACGGTCCGAAATACCATTCAAATCACGGATGATTTTCTGAAAATCCGCGGTAGGTAAATTAATCACAGTGGTATATTCCACGTCGGGAACAACCAGCTCTTCCGTGTCAGGTTCAATCAATCGCAATTTTTGATTATAGCACTGTTTGATATCCCCATTATCATATTGTAATCCTAAATGCGATACAATACCATCATGATAATCTGCTTGGTCAATATACATCGACAAAGTATCGTCGTTTGACATGGTTGAAATGACCTTGAATAAATGCAGAGTATTTGCACAGACGATGATTTTCTCAGGTTTGCAATCATATTGCTCGAAACGCTGTGAATTCAAGTTTACGTTCACTAAAATGGTATGGGTTTTGTCGAAATTGATGATTTTCAACCCATCGTTTGTGAATGTCATGGTGGCATCGGTCAAAATATCTTTGATTGCCGTAATCATATTACGAATGGGTTGAATTTGAACTGTTTTTATAGTAAGAACATTATTTGCCTCGTTCATAGTGATTCGTGTTATAGAGATTTTAACGCAATGTTTTTATATCTCTAACGGAATAATTGTTTTTTTGTGGTGGGGGATTATTTTTCCTAAATGTTCTCTAGGTGGGGACACCCCCAATATTTGCATAAAGAATGGATGGATAAATAGATGGATTTTATAAACGACGAAATTGATTCGAAAAATAATCGTTACCATGTATCGTAATAATACAAAAAATATTATTCAAAACAACTTAAACGCGCAGTGATATAGTATTGTATACCACAGGAAATATGAGTTGTCAAACTATGCAACGCCTAAGACAAGAATACGAATCAAATCCTCCCATTATTGAAAATGAGCCGCCAGAGAGACTTGCCATTCGTGAGTTTGTCAAAAATCAAACTCTGAATACATTCGGTATGCCAGTAGCTGAATACATTGTGAATTCCATTGTAAATGGATTTATTTTATTCAATTTACGCAGCGATAAAAAATACATGCTTGCAAACAAAACCGAATTACTCAAATATATTGCAGACGAAAATGTTCCACTGGAAGAAAAATTGTATTTCCAGGACATTTTTCTCTATAACCAACGACCATCCTTTTTGAGTAAAGACGAACATGAGTATATTAGGGCATGCGGAACTCTGGATGGTTTCGAAGAAGAGGATGACGAGGAAATCGAGGAGATAGAACCGTCTGACCCCCTTCCTGTCGAACCACAGGCTTCTAGAAGAATGCCTAGCGGATTCGTAGCCCCAACCCTTATCAGTGACCAGCTTGCTCAGTTTTTAGGCGTTCCTCTTGGAACTAGAATAAGCCGCGTTGATGTTAGTAAAAAAATCAATAAATATATCCGCGACAAAGGTCTTGTAGATAGGGAGAATGACCGCAAAATCAATCCCGACGAAAATCTTAGAGCTCTTCTTAGAGTGACTCCCAATGACGAAGTCACTTATTTCACCCTATATAAATTAATGAAACACCATTTTATTAGATAGATGGAAAACGTTCGTTCATCCGCAAATAAATCTTTGTAGATTCTAATATGTCCGAACGCGAATCATCAGAAACAATATCCAAAAAAGAATCTCTCAAAAAATTAGCCAACAGTATCCGAGAACATTTACTGAAATTCAAAACATATACATTCCGACCCATCCGAATTGACGGGGTGTATTGTTATGCCGTTATTCATCGTAAAACAAAAATCGTCAATTTTGAATCCATCAATATTATTTGTGAAGTGACCACAAATGCTAACAACAAAAAAATGCAAAAATATTCTCTATTATACAAAAAATACAAAACCATTGAAGGCGCGATTGAATACATTGAAAAAGTCGTATCTACCTACAAAGTATACAACGGAGATTTAGTAAGTTCCACCGATTTTGAATTGCTAAAACTCGAAGAACAATTTATACCCTACGAAGAAAATCAAAAATGTTGTGTATGTTTAGAGAACACACAAGAAACCACTATATGTGAACATTACATTTGTCTCCATTGCAGAGAAAAATGCATAGAGTCGAAAAAAATGGACTGCCCCATCTGCAGAAAACCCAATATAATCAAACTCTTCACTATTGATAATCGCATGATTAACAACAATGAATATGTTGAATTACGAGATTCCATTGAGTATGAGCAAAATTCAAGCGAGTCTTCTTCTGATATCGACAATGAAACCGAGTCCGATGTCGAAAATGAAACCGAAAGCAATGGTTCTGACACCGACGAAAACATAATCGACAGATATCGATTTCCCATCTTCTCGTCGCCTAGTATATTTGCATCACCCAGCACAGAATCATTCGACGAAATCTTCATATTTCCATTTATGCATATGACACAAGACAATAACAACTAAAGAGACCCATGATACAAATGCGCATTGCACGATTTCCCTCGGCGTTTAATGGACAAACATCGTTTCGCCATTTTCAGCGCAGGGCTCGAGCGAGAACATCCCTCGGCCAGCACAGAATAATCTATAGCACTGGAAGCACCCCCAGTTATCGCGCTAGCCAATCGCGCTAAACCCCATGATTCCGCACTCTGATTCGGACGAGACCCACTCGAAAAATAAGCCCCGCGACCTTTGTTCACTATTTTTTCTAAAGCATCCTGAGAACATTTCGTTTTCTCAGCCAATTCCGCAGAAGGTGTTATAGTATCTATTTTGTAGAGTTTGCGAGCATACTCGACGTGTCCAGATGGTCTAGAATGAAACGATTTTACGTGTTTGCGCGTATAGTATTTCCCCTGTTTGTATAATTTCCGGGATTTGCGAAGTTCTCGTTTCTGTTTTGCTAAATCTCTTGTGGTGAGTCTTTTTGGAATATATCGTTTTGGCACATGCAATTTATCCATGTTTTTTCGCGGTTTCTACTATATAATTATTTTTTATGATTGCATAAAATTGATTTATTGCAAATAATCAATGTTTTTTGTCAATTATTTAATGCATATATTAACAAAGTCTTTACAACCATTTTATCGGAACAAAACAATACAACTATTTTATCAGAACAACTATAACAATGGAATTTATAGTCAAATCAGTCCAAATCAAACAAAAAGTTCTCCAATTATGCAGCGCGCAAGACGATGCCTATACTGGAATTGCAATTGACCCACACACAGGGGAAACCTATGATTACGGAATTATTACGGACGGACATGGTCCCAACGAAATCGTTTCAGACATACGGGGTATTATCACCGCAAATACAGACACCATTCTCAATGCAGAAAATCCGCATCTAGAAATACAATCCAGGCTAGATGAAATAAACAAGGCCCGCATTGAAAACATCGACCAAAACATCGCCTTCTACAGAAATACAAAACAAAACATGGAGTATTCAACTTATAATGGCGGAGCAACATTCTTGTTCACAAAACTCTACGACAACCGCATCGAAACGTTTTCATTAGGAGATTCGGAATTATATGTTATGATAAACAGCGAGATTGTTTATCATAATCCTAAGCACAACTGGAATAATGAAAATGAAAGATTGCGAATGGAATCGAGAACTGATGTTACCGTCCGCGCTAAATATCAATCCATACCCCATATTATTTCACCGGAACGCACTGGATTCGCAAAAGTCGCAACCATTGAATATTTTGATACCAGTCGAAATAGCTTAGCGCAGTTAGCACCTACCCAATCCATCGGACATAATTCTATCACACAATTCGCGCCAGAAAAAATGACCATACCATTTGAACCCACCGACTCCGTGAAAATCATTATAGCCAGTGATGGGTTATGGGATGTTTTTGCACCTCATCATCCTGACGATAGAGCTAGAATGAATGACCTCGACGGAGAACAATTAGCGGATTTAGCAGAATCTAGATGGAAACAAGAATGGGAAGTCGCGCGCAGTATAGAGACCCCCGACGAAATATACAAAGAAAAATCCCATTATCCTGCAAGTGGATATGACGATGTTTCTGTGATTACCATGGTTAGAAATCCATTGTAGACCGACCTGTCCCCCAACAAAAATGTATAAATATATAAATGTATCTATTGTATCTATATCTACTATTGCACATATGCAATGCTGTTGCTAATAAATGTTCAAACTGTAAATATTTTCTAGGCGGAAAATATCAACTTCATGCTAACAAAAACATACAATACACTCCAGAAAAATGCAAATTGTTTACGTATTTGTATGTAGAAAACAAAAACATATTGAAAGATTATTTAGACGTAAACGTTTGTCGAAAATATGAAAAATATTGTGGAAAAGATGGGAACTATTTTGAGCCACTATCTAAGGAGCCTTAGGCAGTGCTTCCATATTGGATATATTTCCCACTCTTACTAACTGGCCAGTTTTGTATTTTTCTAAATCATACAATTCGCCCGTTTTTTTATCGACAGCATACGAAATACCATGAATAGGTTTTGTTTTTGTTAGTTTTATTTTGGCGGTTTTTACATTCAAGTCTTCACGTTCTCCTAAATCGAGTTCTAATATTGGATATGACGAAAACTCGTTGGTATTTATTTTTCCTTTGTTTGTGCCATAGCATACGAGATTTTCCGAATTTTTGTATAGGGTGCAATCAATCGCGGATTCTTTGATACTTTTCAAAATATGTTGATTGATGTCGGTTTTGATATTTGCAATTTCGAAGAGGGATTCATCAGTTGACACAGATTGTCGTTTTCCCTTGTCATCGCGGATTCTAGACAAATCATGTATCATAATTTCGATATTTTGTTTGTCCGTTTTTTGTGTTTCGCTAAATACACTGATGTATAAAAACACTTTGACCGTTCTCAATTCTGCTGGTAAATCTTGGTGACTGCAAATACGACGTGCACGTCCTATGACTTGTTCTAACCTCACATTGTGCCAGTATGGTTCTACGATGTGGACAAAACGCGTGTTTTTCAAATTGATACCTTCCGCTCCCGAAGATGTAATCATAAATATTTTTATGATTTCGCCGTTTTTGTTGTTGGTGGCTTTTTTTTTCAATTTATCCGAAATGACTTTAGGAATAATATCCCAGTTTCCGTTGTAAATATTACGGATGATTTCTTTTTCTTCGGGGGTCTCTGTTCCCGTGTATAATACGAATTTCGGGTTTTCGGATAGGTCTTCATCGTTTTCAATATCCCATGTGCCATTTGTGTAGTTCAATTTGAATTCCGCAAAACCATTGGCCTCTAGGATTAATTTCAAAATTCCGATACCTTCTATGGTACGGAATTGACTATACAAGAGGTGCAATCCAGCGTTCTCGGGATTTTGTATATTTTCCAGGATTTTCACGAATTTAGGACTCAATTCCATCAAGTTCTCCTTTGACAAATGTTGTTCACTAGACAGCGTAGTCAGAGCAGCTTGAATTCTTTCGGCGTATTTCACTTGATTTTTGTCGTTAGATGATTCAACGGTTTCTTCGTCATTGACAGAAACAGCATCAATGGTTTCGGATTCGGTTTCTTCGGTATCTTCGCCTTCTTCGGATTCCTCATTTTTTTTCTTTTTTTGATCCGGTAAAGGGCGTGTTAATCCGGCTGGAAAAGCGAAATTGCAACAGGCTCTTGAAAAAATGCGATAGGTTGATGATATTTTAAATACATCGTCGTTTTTACCTGCGGCTTCTGCGCGCTCTTGTTTTTGTTTATTTAGTTTTGACCTTTTTTCTTGTTCGATTTCGGTTTTACGAATTTTCACGTATTCTCCGAATTGGTGGTCGCTCATTTCTATTTTTTCGATGTGATAGATACTGTCGCCATTCATCACAAAAGACGGTAATAATTGTTCTTGCGCACTTCTAAAATACGATGTCAGTCCTAAAATACGGCGTTTGAATACGTTCTCGTTTATCATTGTTTTGTTGGTAGTATCAATAAAAGTATTCAAAAACTTGTCTACATTGTCTGGAAGAGGGGTGTTATACTCGATTTTAATGAGTCCATTGATTACTTCGATTTGATTGTTATTTAAGATCTTTTTGATTTGTGTAATAAATTGTTCGTCGGTGATATTTCCGGTTTCGTCGAGTTTTACGCCGGTGTATTTTTCAAATTCATTTGCACCACCTTTGTGGAAATCTTGGTCCATTTGTGTGCGGTTGTAATAATCGATGGATTCTTCTTCGGTGATTTCCTGTTCAGGTTGTTTGTTGATATGGATTACGCCATCTTTTATGACATAGGGTAAATTCTTGTTGTTGGATTTCTTTGTGTTGTTATGTCTTGGTGCATGGTGTTTTGCATGTTGTTTTTTTGTATTGGATTTCGATTTGCCGCCTGCTCCTTCTCCTGCTCCGGATAAATAGACATCCATCATGTCGCTAGGTTCTCCAGACCCACCGCCGCGTTTTTCTTTTTTGAATGTATTTACAAAACCGAATGGATTACGTGTTATAGTAATTTTATTATCAGCATATTCGACGTAATCGTATTGAGTTATTCCATTCGTAGAGAACAATTCGAGGATTGTATCACGGTTGATTTTTTTTTCGGTTTTTGTGGCCACTGGTATGGTCCAGGTTTTGATGGCGCCGCGGAGAATATTAAACAATATTGCGATTTCGTTTGGATAATTGATAATGGGGGTTCCGGAAAGGAGAACAATGCGGGCATTTTGCGCTTTCATCAGATAATCGTATAATTTGTAATTGATGGATGCGGGTTTTTTGATTTTATTGATGATACGACTTACTAAATTATGGGCTTCATCGACGATGACGACTTTGTTATCGAATGGATTTTTCGTTCCATTTTCGGTCAATGTTTTCATGATATTTGGATTCAACCCATTGTAATTAATATCCTGGTATTTACTGCGAATCATGACGTCTAATTGTGCGTCGATGGATTCTTGGTCACTTGAACTAAGGTTTGCGAAGTTCGATGGCTTTTTGATATCGACCAACCAGGCTCCCTTGTTTTTTTCGACAAATGTTTTTGGAATATTTAGCGATGTTGACAATAACTCGATGTTTCCGAGTTGTCCTGCGATACTCACGAATTCCCAGAATTGGTTTTTGCGATAGAGATGATCGCCGCATTTCTTTAATTCTGCGAAGAAATTCGTTTTCAGGGCAGCGGGGGTCATTAGGACGATTTGTTTTTCGGATTTCATGCCTTCTGCTATAGCTATACTGGTGCAGGTTTTACCACTACCTAAACCGTGATATAGTAACAGTCCTCTGTATGGACTGTATAAATTCAGGTAATCGCGGACTATTTTTTGATGGGTTAATAGTTTGAAATCCACGTTTTCGACTTCGGAACTGCAAGTAATATTTTCACTCATTTTTTCGATTTCTGCGCTGTATGGGTTGAAAAGTTCTCTGATTTTTTGAATATAGACTTTGCGGTTGGTCATGTAATAGGGTGATGTTTTCATGACTATTTTGGTAGGTTTCGGAAGACGGGCTAGCACGTTTGTTTTTGTGAGTTTTTCGGCTTTTTCTTGTTCGGTGGGTTCTTTGGTTTTTTTTGTTCTTTTTGCCTTTGGTTTTTCTAAAGGTTCTCCTTCAGGGGCGGGTTCTTTAGGCGCTTTTTTTGCTTTTTTTTCTTTTGGTTTTTCTAAAGGTTCTCCTTCAGGGGCAGGTTCTTCGGCGGGTTCTTTAGCCACTTCCTTTTCGGTGATTTCTTCCATGGGTTCTTCGGCAGATTCTTTCGCTGGTTCTTTTTCAGTTGGTTCGTCCATGGGTTCTTCTTCGGAACTAGGCTCCTCCTCCTCTTCACTGGTTTCTATTACAATAGCCACGTTCGTTTTTCGAGGAGGTTCTTTAGGAATATCAACCATTTCATCCCCGTATCGAATAGCTTGGATTCTTTTTGATTTATCAATCGGTTGAAGTACAGTAATTACTTTTTTTTCTTGCAATCGCTTCATAACAAGCATTCGGTCAATTTCCATATCCTTTCGTAAATCCACAATTTCAAAAACGGGTTTTGTGACAACAGATTCTACTATTTCACCTTCTTCTAATGATTCTATTTTTTCAGGCTGTGGAGGAAGTTTTTCTTCTTCGCGCACGATTTGAATCTTCACGCTTTCCTTTTTTTTCGGTATTTTTTTATACTGCATTTGTGTTAAATAATATTGTTCCATTGCGTTATATACAATATCCCTATATTATTGTATATAATTATCGCTAATCAATATATATGTCTGGTACAAGAAAGAAACCTCAAAGACCTCAACCAAAAATATTATCCAATGTCTTATCGCGGTTTTCCCGTAAAATAGTACCAATGGAAAACGATAGAGGCGATGAGTATAGAAAACGTGCAAATATTGCCATAAAACAAAAACCAAAACCGAAAACGAAATCACATTCACCTGAACCTACAAAAGCAAACTGGATAAATACCGTTGGTACATATGTATCAGAAGAGGCATCTACAATAATACCTACCGGACGTATTATAAATATGAATAATGAATTCAATCATGAATTACCAAATGCATATGAATATTTAACTGACATTGAATATCCACCAAAAAAAGAAACTTTTATAGATAGAATGATGAAAAAAATCAGGCGCCCTAAAATAGAACCCACACGACGACCTGAATATTCACGCATTCAAAAAAATGGCGGCAAAACCCGTCGCAAAAAAAACCTTAGGAAACGCGGCAAAGGCGGCACATGCAGCGGCTCAAGGCAATAATGATATAGCACTTTCACATGCAATCTGTTCCGCCTTTTTCTTTATTTTGTGTTTACCTTCTCCTAAAAATACGAATATTTTACCCATTTGTGACATAGATTGATGTATATCACTGTATCCATTCTGAAACTGCGAAAACGGCACCGAATCCGAATGTGCTAAATCATAGGGAGCTTGCCCTAAACACAAATAGACGCCCATATGATATCCAGTTTCCGCAGAATATTCACACACTTCCATGTAATAGGGTGTGACTTTGAATTCTTTTTGTATTTTTACCTGTAGAATATTTTTGAAATTGTCGTCATTGCGAATGAGACTCACCCAGTCCACATGTTTTTCGAAGACGTTTTCCACGAAAATTTGCACCATTTGAAATCCCGGACCCGTGACGAACAAATTATCGAACCATTTACCGTCATCATGAATGGCGATTTTATTGAAATCCAGGAACATGGCGCCTAAAAAGGATTCGAACAGACATCCCAGTTTTTTCAGATTTGTCCGGGTTTGTTTCGATTCTGCATGTTTAGATAATATATACCATTTATGCAAACCCATTTCAAGTGCCATTTTTCCGATGGATTCGTTTTTTACGAGTGCTATTTTTTTTTCGGTCATGAACCCTTCTTGTTCTTTAGGAAAACGGCGATACAAGTAATATTTAGTAATGCATTCTAAGACTCCGTCCCCCACAAATTCAAGGCGCTCATTTGATTTTGTATACAAAGACAAACAATCATCCGGTTTAGGCATAATGACAATATTGTTTTGTTTGTTTTCTATGTTCGGACGTTTTGTATAAGACCGATGAACGAAAGCTCGTTTGTATAGCTCTACGTTATGAATCGGAATCTTAATTCCGTAATTTTGTAATATTCGTTGTATATTGTCGGTGTCAATCACTTTATTTAGCGAATTGTATGGATCGAAAATGAGGGTTTCGGTCCCATTCCCATTTTTTTCAACGCGGATATCATCGTCGAGTATGTTTTCGTAATTAGCCGTGTTCATTTTATTTCCAACAAATAGAATGAATTAATCGCACAAATGAGTAGGTATTAATATAAGTTGGCTCATTCTTTTTAAATCAATTTTCGATTTGTTATTTTGATACAGGTTCGAAAAATAATATATTTAGACAATATATAAAGAATGGTCTATTCAGCTACAAAGAAAACAGCTTCTATGGCAAGTATTACTAACCAATACCAAGGTGGTGGAAATAACAAACCAGGTCTATACCCACAAATCGGCCGCAGTAGTTGGACATCTGTTGCATACAATGCAAACGGTGTTCCAAAAGGTCAATGTTGCAAACAATCTAGTATGACACGCATGAACTTCACTCGTATCACTAAACCTATCGGCAGAAGTGGTAATGCCCCATACTTCAAATTTGTATAAATATTTAGCTAAATATTGTTAGTTAGTTCTATAAATCAATATAATGAAATGATAACATAAAAAACATAAATATATTTATCATAGACTTCATATGATAAATATAAAACAAATATACGACGATGCATTGAAAGACCCCGCGCTGTTCGCGAAAATAGATGTAGACGCTATCATCGATTCTTTAGAAAGCGATGGTTCCACCGATTATTTAGAAAGAGAATCTCTAAGCACCATTCATAAATCCGTCTACGATTGTTTGCGAGAACATGATATACCATATATATCTAAATATGGCAACAAACTCGCGGATTATCGATACATCGAAGAAATATGTCATTTGCACAAAGGGAAAAACGTCCGATGGATTCGCAAAAATACTGGCGAAAAAACATTGACGAATGGAGGTATCGTCGTGGATATCAAATTCCTAGACAATGGAATGCATATTCTCACAAAGAACAATCAGAACCGATTCATACAATACAAATTCGATGATTGTTTGACATTTCAGAAATTGTCCATGGGAGAACAATTGGTTTTGATGGCAAACGAATATGTGGATCATTCATAATATGCTATTATATATTCATTGATAAACTGGGTTCGTTCACTGGGCGTCATTAATCCTAAGATAAATCTGTTTTTTTGCATAGTCTTGAGGTTACCATTGTAATAAAAATGCTTCTGTATGTATTCATATTTTTTTCCCAGAGACAATGATTTGAACGTGACGTTGCGATTGAGTATATCCATGAATGAATGGGATACCACTTCAAACAACAATTTTTTATTACAAAACCATAGTAAATCAACCAGTAAACAATACTCGTTCATATCAAAATAATAGTAATTGATTATGATGCGGTAATCCAGTCTAAAATTACGTATATCATTCAGTAAATTAGTGTCATATTGATGATAACTATAAGGCGAAATATGATTGATGAATATATCTACCGGAATTTTTTTCCATAAATGGGATTCCATATATTTATGGGATGTTTTTTTCACTATGGTATTTAGCGCGCTTTCTCGTAAATCTACCTATGTTCTTGCGGTTCTTGCGGGTTTTCGGAACAAAGGTTGTTAAATGGAAAAATTCTTTGATGTAATACATGATTTTTTGAGATATCCTGCATTGTATTTCATATTGTTTTGTATCGAGATGTTCTCGAATTGATAATAATTGTGTGAGTGTTTTTTTTTCACTAAACCATTGAGGCATTCGAGAACATGCACGGGTTGCAATAATATTGGGTGATAAATCGTGATTATAAGGGAGCGGTTGAATGTAATAGATTTTATCATGGCGCATTTTTTTATGAAAATAGTCGTCGATAAAACAGATTTCCGTGGATTTAGGCAACATCGTGCATCGAATAAAATCATTGTGCGATTTTTTATGTTCGCTCCGGTCTTTTTCTATTATTTTGTCGCCGATTTTGAAAGCGCAAATCGTCTTGTCAAAGAATACGCAATCGTCGGGTAGGCGTAATTTATACGAAATATACTGTGCAATCAGATTCGGAAATTCGGGTGAATATCGATTGTTTGTATACAAGTATATGCTACTACAGTGGTCTTTTTGTCTTTTTCTGTAAAGATACTCCAATATGGTAAATATGCCTATGCGAAAAAATTCCGGAAAAATTTCCATTATTATGTTGAAATCAGCTTGAGTCATTGAACTTTGCGATTGAACAATTTTCCATAAAATAATCATTTCAGTAAAATCACCGATAGTCTCATCTAAATCCAGCACAATAACCTTTGAATATTTTTCGATTGTATCGAGATGACGAAAATTGCCATCGTATATTGTAACGAAATCGTGACCCCCTTGACTCTTCATGATATATTGTAATTACAAAACAATAAATGCAAAAACAATATAGAATTTTTGTAAGAAACCAATATAGTGTAATCCCTCACTAATGATATCAACCGGGTTTTTTTATAATTTGGATGCTATTCAAAAAATAATGGAAACGGAAGCACCCTATTCGTTGTCTTCCAGTATTTTGAACATTATTCAGGAGTTAGAAAATGAAATTACAACGACAACGGATATTTCTAAACCTAGGCCCAGGGAATACAATGATACTTCTATGAAAAAGCAATCAAATCATGGGCGAAAAATGGACGAAAAATGGGAGATGATATCGTCAATCAAACCGAATATTATGAAAATATCAAAAGAAGGATTCGAAAAGCAATTGTCCGATTTGCGTAGTGGATTGAACAAACTCTCTACAAAAACATACGATACATTGAAAATAAAAATCATTGAACAGGTGAAAGAAATTATGGATGAAGACCGTCACCAAAACGTGCAAAAAATAGTGGAGTTTATTTTCGACACGGCTATTTCAAACAAATTTTACTCCGAATTATATTCGCAATTATATAAAGAATTAATCGACATGTTTGCAATTTTCAAAGATGTAATAGAACCTTTTTTAAAACAGTATATAGAGTCGATTCATACCATTTGTATAGTGGACCAAAATGAGGACTATAACGGATTTTGCGAAAATAACAAAAAAAATGAAAAGCGAAAGGCGACTACCGTTTTCATGGCGAATCTATTAAAAAACCAAGTGATTACACAACCCGTGGTCATGGACATGATCATCGAAATGCAGGAATTATCTGAGAAATACATTGAAGAAGAAAATCGCAAACCAGAAGTAGAAGAAATCACGGAAAATTTGTTCTTGTTGATAACATCGTCACCTGTCAGTATAAAAACCGAGGATTTGTGGAAAATGAAAATCGAACCTGATATACGAAGATTCGCAGCCTACAAAGCAAAAGATAAGACTAGTTTGTCAAATCGCGTAGTATTCAAATATATGGATATTGTAGAAAAACACCTATGAGTCTGTATATAAAATTGATAATATATGCATTTACATAGAATATATTATCAATAAAATGAACATCTATAATAATACTTTTGACTTTTACAAATTGAAAAATGGTGTAACTGAAAAAATCTATTGGTCTAAGATCGTGAGGTGTAAAAATACAAATGCAATGTATTTTATTGAAAAATACATAGAATTATTGACAGACAAATATGCTTTGGAACATTTATCATGTAATCCCTTTGCTGCAGAAATGTTGGCAAGACATCCAGAAAAAATAATCTGGAATGAATTTGTAAAAAATCCAAATGCGATTCATGTAATAGATAAATATTTCGATTTGTGTTTTCAATCATTGAACAAACATGGAAAACAAGAATTATTGAAACACCCTAATTTTGTTCATCTTGTAAAAAAATACCAGCAAAAAATTATCGACGAGTTGTTGTTCATTGATTGTATTCCTGATATATTGGAAATCAACAAACCTGAATATTTTGATTTGTTTGAAAAATATTTGGAAAAGTATCCAGAAAAAATAGAAGAAATAAAAAATACTCCATTGTCTGGTTTCTGGCGAGGATTATGTCAAAATCCATATGCAATTCATATAATAGAAGAAAATTTGCATATAATACCAAACAATTATTGGGCTTCAATAGCAAAAAATGAAAATGCTATTCATTTGATAGAAAAAAATCTTGATAAACTCAATTATACTGGTTTAAATTCAAAATATCAATATGGTTATGTATGTTGGGATAATTTGTCCGAAAACCCAGCTGCTATTTCATTATTGAAAAAAAATATACATAGAATAAGTTGGGAACACTTGATGAAAAATCCGAATGCTACGCAAATATACGAAGACTATCCAGAAAAGATGTGGGATTATTTTTATCATATGAATTATGAAAATTTATCTTTTACAATGCCGATATTTGAAATCGATTATGATGCTATCGGAGCGCGATGCGCGATTTACAAAGAAGAACTTATAGCAGTTACTTTGCATCCATCGCGAATAGAAAAATATTTTCAGCAAGGAATACAAGCTGGACAATTGGATAATTACATATGACAGTTGTGGCAAAAACATATATATAAAATTGAAAGCTTGATTCAAATATTGTTATTGTTTCGCAATACCAACATCAATAACATGAACTCTTTCTTTGCAATCAGAAAAAACAAGGTCGTTCCAATCATGGAGTCAACCCAATCGTATGACATAATACCATTAGTTTATGATATTTCACCCAACAAAAATGTATTATTTAGCGCAATTGTCTTTTTCTACAAAAATACTTCAAATGAAAACAGTGAAGTTGATTGGGATAAATTAGAACGCGGAGAATACAACGCATAATCTTTCACACAACAATTCCCTCGATTGTTTTATCCCACTATTGTAATAATGTTACCCACAATTGTAGCAATAGTAGCCCCATTGGTAAATTGTATTCAACTGTTTCCACAATTATACAAAACCTATGTAACCAAAAGTGTAGACGATTTGTCCATGTATTCATTGTTGCTCATTTTGACAACGAATATGTTATGGTTACTTCACGGTTTTTTTATTGGCGATTATCCTCTTATCATAGCTGGTGTAATAAGTCTGATAATCAACGTCTCCTTGTTTGTGTTATACCTACGTTATCGAAAACCACATACATCTCTTTTATTTAGATGAGAACAACGAATTTGTTTGTTGTTAGGAATTTCCTTTGATACTGGGGGTTTTCGTTTCACGGCGCCCATTTCAATAATGCTATTATTTTTTTGTATGGGACGCTCTTGTATACAATGTTTCATCATTTCATAGGATAATCTTGAAAACATAATTATAATTTTATATAGTTTTATTTTTTATTTATGCTAAATTTGTCGCAAAAACATAAAAACATATTATTATATATAACATGGTATCATCAAAAATAAACGATTCAATTCATTATGTCGAAACGAGAAAAATTGACCCCGAAGACAAAGGATATGCATCATCGGTATATGAAATGACCATACATGGCGAAACCGTCGAATTTGTATTAGGTAAACAAAAATACACCTATAGTGGTAAAAACGTCTTGTATTTTCCGATTTATTTGGTTAATAATAACCGAACACATGCACAAATCGGTGTTTACGAAATAGAGAATAATCACGCCATTGACGTTTTAGACAAGGATGGTGATATAGATTTAGACGGTTTTGATGAACCGTTGATGTTCAGTTTTGTTACAGAGGAATTTATAAAACGCATGAACGCAGCCCCCGAAAAATCTGCCGAGTCGATGCCTGTAGACCGCGAAGAAGCATTTGCGGAAGAAGAGGACGATGACCATTTGCATGTTGCGATGAAAAAATCATCCCCATCATGTGAGCAAACGATTGATTTAGACGTCGATACATCCCTTGACAATGAAATGGACGTGATTACTTTAGAGAAAAAAACAAAAGGACACAACGCAACCTCAATATTTGAAATCGACTCCCATCATAAAACCGCTGCACTCTTGAAACAAGAAACCGAAGAAGACGCGGTCGAATTGAAAAAAGCCTACAAAAAATCGTCCAAGAACAACTGGATAGAAAACTTTATGAAAAATAACAACTATGACATTCTAGAGGTGGAATCAAATGGAGATTGTTTTTTCGCCGTTTTGAGAGAAGCTTTCAAGCAAAATGGACAAATCACAACCGTTGCAAAACTGCGTAATATTTTAGCCGAAGAAGTGACTGATTCGGTTTTCCAGGAACACATGAAATTATACAAAGGGTTTCAAACCGAAATCGATGAACTAGACAAGGAACTTGAATCCATGCAATCGACGAATGTTCTCTACAAAAAACGCGCAAAGAAAAATGACAACAAACAGATACGGGATGAAATCATCAATGAAACACAAAAGTTAAAAGAACAATACAAACAAAAATCCGCGGAAAAAAAACAGGCGGAATCCTTGAAAAACGAATACGTAGGATATATGAAAGACATCAAAACCATTGAAGACTATCGTGAATACATAAAAACATCGCAATTCTGGGCGGATACTTGGGCTATATCTACGCTAGAACGTGTTCTCAACGTAAAAATTATCATCTTTTCGGAAAAATCATATGATGAAAAATCCCTGGACAGCGTATTGAATTGTGGTGAAATCAATTCAGAACTACAAGAAACAGGTGCATTCAACCCAGATTTTTACATTATGACCACATACAGTGGTAACCATTATCGTCTTATTACATACAAAGCAAAACGAATTTTCAAATTTAGTGAAATACCTTATGGTGTAAAAGTATTAATAATTAACAAATGTCTCGAGAAAAACGCCGGTATCTACTGGTTGATACAGGATTTCCGTAATATGAAAACAAAACTAGGATTCAACCCAGATTCTGGAAAACCCTTGGAGGATGATGATGATGATGATGATGATGATGAGAACGACAAAGACCTCTATGATAAATCGCCTAAATTCATGTTCCATGCGAAATCCGAAAATTCGGCAAAACCAGGGAAAGGGTCGGGCGAAAGCATCGTGCAATCCGAAAGGAACGATTACATTGATTTAGCAAAAAACAAAGAATGGAGACGCAAACTTGATGATATGTGGTCAGGTGTCGTGATGGAAATCGACGGAAGAAAATGGGCATCCGTTGAACATTATTTGCAATATGCTAAATTCAAAAAAGGATTCCCCGATTTCGCCATGATGTTTTCATTGGATTCAAATAGTGAATTTGCAACAGACGCTGAGATTGCCGCCCATGCAGGCAGTGAAACCGGTAAACACGGTAAAAAAATATTACGACCAAAACATGTCAAACCCGATGCGGACTATGCATTAGGGCGATACACCGAAGAACGTAAACTAGCATTGCGTGCTAAATTCACGCAAAACGAAGACATGAAACAAATCCTATTGGCAACCAAACGAGCACAACTATTACACTTTACTCGTCGCGAACCGCCTAAATTAGATATCTTGTTGATGAGGATACGTCAAGAGCTATATCAAAAAATGCCATAAAATTGAAAGGCTTTTTTTGTTTTGACAATAACAGCATTAAAACAATAACAACAATAACAATAACCAGCTTTATATCTTATATTTTTCGTTACTTTTTCGTTACTACTTTTTCGTTAACTTAACTCAAAACAATGGCAACCTTTATGGATAATACCGTCAATGCTACTACCGTCGAAGACACATGGAACAGTCTTTACATTCCTATGATTCCCCAAGACATCATGCTTGATGACAAAACATGTGCAAACTCAGATGGATTGACCGACTACTTTGAAAACAAAGCATGCATCGGAAAAGTGAAGCGAGTCGATTTGATTACAAAACCACGTGGAAATTTCACCGTTCTTGCTGCTTTCGTTCATTTTGAAGAGTGGTATCCAGACAGTGAAAAAATCCGCAATCACCTAAATCATCCTAAATCCAATGGTGAATTCCGTCTAGGCGGATATTACAACAAATCCGCAAATCGTTTTGTCAACTTTTATAGCAGTCAAAATCGCACCTATCAACGTTTCCTACCTGCAAAAATCAACAAGACTCCTATTCCTGAAATCAAACCGATGGAAGCTTCTGAACTAAATATTCATCAACTTGTGCATTCTCTTGAACTTGCCCGTGAAACTATTGCTAACAATGAAAAATTACTTGCTGAACAATCTGCTCGCATTGCTGAATTAGAACAATTACTTGCCGCCAAACCAAAAAAAATGATGTAACCGCCGCCTAAACAATCATTTTGTAAACAATCATTTTGTAAAATCATTTTGTAAATAACTAAATCAAAAAAATATACAGAAACCTGTATATTTTTTCACGCATCACCTGGCATCTAAAAACAAAAACCCCTCCTTTTTCATAGTAGTTTTTAACAGTTCCATATCGATGGTTTTGTTACAAAATTCGTCGAATGTCTGATGTTTCAATACAAACATGTTGATAATTTTATACAAATTATCACAATCCATTTTGTCAATGTAATTCGTATGTTGAACTAACCACTCATAAAAAGGTTGTGTGGTGCCACTTTTTTTGTATTTTGTGTAATAGGTATATGTTGCATGCAATGATACCGTGGTCGACGATGTTTTCATGGTCGAATAATCCGTCCCCGACAATACTGCTATTTCGCGAAATGCACCTATGTCCATATTCAAATCTTTCAAAATCGATTCGGTGTCATAATACAATAGACTATGGGTTGTCATGTTCAATGTGCGAAATACGCGGGGACAACCATAGACAAACATATCCATGTCGTCGCTCATACATCCCCATGCTTTTGTGTTTGCAATTTGCACACACAAATTGTCTGCTTCACCCTCTGCGCATATATATGTTACTCCATATGCAGTCATCAAATCCTTCACGTCCTGAATATTGTCATAGGTTATCATGGTGGATTGCTTTTTCAAATAGTCTAATTCTTTCAAAAGCAAATCGTCAAATATACCTGTTGACTCGAGTTTTTTTTGTAATTCGGTGTATTTTTCTTCTGCCTCCCGTTTTTCAATTCGCCGTTGTATTAATAACTGGCGTTTTTCAATGGGAGGTCGCCCATCAAATATGAAAACCGGAGTGATATTGTATTTTCGGAAAAGGGAAATCAATAAATAGAAATTTTCCAGGAGCGCGTCTTCCGCAGCGAATTTATACAAATAGATACTGGTATCAATCACGATTGTTTTTTCGGACAATTCACTGAAGTGTATTTTTCGGATGCTGGTTTTTTTGCATTTTTCTAATAGAAATTTATTCAAATATTTTATTCCCATGCAATTTTTTATTTTATTTTATTTTGTATCCGGTGTTGTTATAATTTTGAATTCAATTTTATAATATTTAGATAATATATATCAAGTGATTTTTAAAAATATGAATAACAAAAAATCAAAGAGACTGTTATCAAAAAAACACAAACGCAACAAGAAAATAAGAAACACCCGAAAAAATTATAAAAGAGAAGGTGGTGGTAAAGGAGACGTATTAAAAGAAGCAGCAAAACAATTTATAAAAGCTGCGACGACAGTAAAAGTACCTGTTATAAAAAAAGAAATATATAAAGCAATAGCAGCCCCAATAGAAAGAAACGCAAATTATCTTGATTCTAAAACAAATATGGGCCAGGGTAAAAACGTAACCAAAGATTTTTTTAATGGGGTTGTAGATAAAGCTTTAAAACAAAAAAATAAAGAAAACGATAACATGTCGCTCAAAGTGGATGTTGAGAGAGAATTAAAAAAAATAGCAGAAAAAGAAGAAAAAGTTAAATTTAGTGAAATAGCTAGTGTAGGATGGTTTAACCCAACTAATGCATTGATTAGCAAGATTAACGAAAAACAAAAAAATGCTCAATGTTTATTAAAATTGAAAAACAAAGAAATTAAAGACGACACAATTATATTTGAAAATCATACAGAGATATTCCATTGTTTTTATTTTTTAAGTGAAGCTGCTAGAAATGAATATGGTATTCAGAAAAACACCGAGTCGATAAGCTCTGAAGAGTTCAAAGAAATCCAATCTAAAATTACCAAGAATGAAGAACTTCTTAGAAAGGAATCAACATTCACATATAATTTATTAAAAAATATAGATATATCCCCAGAAGAAATTTTCAAAGCATATTGTACAAAATGGAACAAAAATATTTGTAAAGATGGGGATACTCCTATGATTTTTTTAGGACGAACATTGTTTCATTATGTTTTTCCTTCGATGCATGATTATTTTTTTGATTCGAATAACACGTCTAATAACATAAACCCACCTGTTACTAGTTCAGTTATTCAAAGTAAATCAAATGAATCAAATAAATCAAGTGAATCAAGTGAATCACTAATGGCATATATTTCTAACAAAATGGCATCTATTTCTAAGAGATTACCTTATACTTATGTTGTTGGATATAATCGTCAAATAAATGCATTCGCTGCTATTAGAACTATATATGGAGCAATCTTCGGATTTGACGAAAACTGGCTACACTACATTCTAGGTATATTAGACCCCTTCGTAATTAATATTTTTAATGATATCAAAAAATCTGACAATAATGAATTGGATTTTATTACATTACTCGTTTCAGCTATGTCAGGAAAAACCGAAGATGAAATAGAAGAATTTTGCAAGACACGTCCAAATATAAGAAAACTAAAAGATAAATTAAATGAATTTTTTAAAAACAATGCATCTAGTTTTTCAGGCGAATATACAACTACTCATTTTATTGGATTGTCTGAAAAATTAAAAGAAACAATAAAAACTGAAGTAGCGGAACAAATATTGATAATTGCAAAAGGATTAAAGGAGCACTTTGAAAAAGAATTATTACATTTTATTATCAATGCGGAAGACCTTGGAAATATGGCATTTGAAGATTCGTTAACAAAAAAAACAGATATTGATGAATTATACGAAAAAGCCAGGATAATTATCAAAATTACCCCCGAGGTGTGATTGTTATATATAAAAATCGGCGGTAGTATAGTTATAACATCAAATGTTTTTGTATGCTATGAATATATACAAAAACATTATGAAACAAATAACAAATGATTTACAAAAATACATACAAAAACATTATAAACAATTATACAATTCAAATCATTCATCTCTTCAGTTTTCAGGAATGCAGAAAAAATTCATTAATGATTTCCACGACAGAATTATTCAAGCCCATTTAGCATGGTTCAATGAGAACAGTGCTATAGATGATTCTGTCGCTGCCCCTAAACCATCCAGGTCAAATTATTCGTATATACCAGCGGATTTCAGGGCGACCATCGAGCGCGACATGGCTGTTCACAAGCATTATCAGTTTACCATCGCTGGGAGAAAAATATCTGTGGTTTTTTATGCCAGCACTGAGAAATCCTATCCCGCAAAAACGTGGCTAAAGTATTTGCAAAAGATTTTTGTATGGTTGTTCATTGCAAATCAATATTCTTCTAAAAAATGTTCTCCTGTTTTGATGGTCTATCTTTATTTGACACCATTGCAGAAAAAAATGCCGGAATCGAAATCCGTTGAAATCGGCAGAACCCATGCAAACACGGCTTTCACCACTTCATGCACGAAAACCACGGAAATCCATTTGTATCGAGAAGAAGAATGGTTCAAAGTGTTTATCCATGAGACATTTCATTCACTGGGGCTGGATTTTTCCATCATGGATTCTAGCCGTGCCGACCGCGCCATCAAAGAAATATATGGATTGAATCCCAGTTTAGGCGACGTCCGATTATACGAAAGCTACTCGGAACTCTGGGCGGAATTCATCCATACCTGTATGTTTGTGCATTTTCAAATGATAAAATCCCGTGGTCCAGAAAACGCGAAACATTTAGGCGGATTTGATGAAAAAGTTCGTAACCATCTATGTTACGAGATAACATTTTCTATGATACAATGTGTCAAAATTCTGCAACATTATGATTTGCGAGTTCGTGATATAGTTGTTGATTCTGATGCCTCTAAGGAGGCTGTTCTCGAAAAATACAAAGAAACGACTACCTTGTTCTCCTATTTTTTTATTAAATCTCTGTTAATGTTTCATATGAATGATTTTATTGAATGGACCATGATACATAATCATGGGTCATTCGATTTTTTGAAAACCGATGGCAATATCCAAGCCTATGTTGATTTTATCCGAAAACATCGAACTGGACGTGCTTATTCGGGGCAAATGTCCTTGGCGGAATCGTTGTATCTGTCCCATTATCGTGGTTCACAAAAAAACACTTCGACGGGATTAACGACCTTGCGAATGACGATGCTGGAAGATTGAGGGGGTGGGTGGGGTGGTGGGTCACCTAATTCGCAGACATTTGTTTGAATTCTTTCCATGAAATCGGTTTTCCTTCTACTGGCGGCACTTTTTGCTCCGCATTTTCTCGGTCTAAATTTTCACCACGTTTTAGGGCAGCATCTACGTATAACTCTTTCAAAATTTTTCCGACCATTACCGAACCCTCATGCTGGTCGACTTTGCCGTCTTCAATCATTTTTAGGACGCCCAGCAATTGTGTCATGATTCCTAAATCAAGTTCGTCTTTTAACACCTTGTTGAAAATATCGGTATAATTACTGAACAAAAACCACGCTTGTTTTTGACAGAGGTCTAGAAATTCTTGTGGGTCCGTCGCGCGCATATGTCCATCGGTTTTTTTCAACTGTTCTAAGCGTCGAATATCATCTCGTATCTTTACACTATGTTTCACGCGACGAATTGTCTCGGTATTATTTTCGCAATCTGAATTGTCTAATAATTTTTTTAAATTGAGTTTCTCTTCGGCGTTCATGGGTCGTATACAAACAATGGCGTTTGGTCTTTATGTGTTTTGATGTAAAATATAATATTGCCCCATTTTATATTTGAAGCTATGAGTTCATATCAAAACATCATCGACAATATAACCGAATCGCCTGTAGAATCGGCTATTATGGTAATCGCATTAGTTATTGGTTTAGTTGGATATTATTTTGTCAAGAACGCACCTATTATGCAAAACGTTAGAGATAAAATTGACGATTACAAGCACAAAATGATATTGTCATTGATCGTAAAAAACAACGAAATACATAATACGAATTCGTGGACATTTTCTAATGTGGTCTTGTATTTATTAGAATCATACGATATGGTTTAGCCGTTTTTATTTTATCCGCGTATTTTATAGAATGAAATTTCAACCAATATATGTTGCTATTATACTCGCATTAATAGTCATTATTTTTATCACCAGTTCTACTTGTTCTAACTATGTTCCATATATGAAAACATCCTATTTTGACCAAGCTTTTCCGTATGAAGGTATGTCAACACTAGGTCCTGTCGAAGAACCAGTGGCGCCAGTTGTTACCGGCAACACTGCACCTGCTAGTGGAAATATCGTAGGCGATTACATGAAGTGGATGAGTAAGCTGTTACCATCTAGCAATGATATATCATCTACATTTAATGTTGCTAAAGTTGAAGGATTTGCCCTTCAACCAAGTCCATATAATGCACCTAAAATGCTAGACCGTTATGGTAAAACCCCTGGAGATCCAAGTTGTTTCGGAAAAAGTATGGGATATTCTCGTAGCACCGGTCCATTGTGTTTCAACGATGAAGATTTGAAATTATTAACCACACGCGGTGGAAACATGGGTAGTTGCGATTCTGTTATAGGACAAGACTTTTTGAAATAATTTGTAGGAAGTTTGATAAAAACGAAAAATCATGGTTTTCGTTTTTATATCTATCGAATCTAAATACTGATCTTGTATTGTTCGTAAACAACATGCGCGAGGAACAATCCGAAGAAATTCTTAGCAAACAAATCGAGAACATTGTACAGTATATTCTTCCAATAATAAGACATCATTGCGGCAATTCCATAGAAAAACCATATTCCTGAAAATGCCCAAAAGATCAGTTGACCGATTTGTGTATATTTAGCATATTGTTGATAAATAATGATAAAATAGGCTAAAAATGGAATGAATCCTAATGGGACTGCCAGTGTGGTAGGTATAACATGGATTTCGCCTAAATATCCGAAAAGTAACATTGCCCAATTCAGTAAAAAAATTGGAATCAAATAGATAGCATTTGTTTTGAATGAGTCAATCAAAGTATATTGTTTAGTGGATTCATGATCACTTATTATATGTTTTTCTATGTCGGTTTCCTCATCGGTTTCGTCATCTTTTTTGTGTTTCACATTTGATTTTGTATTGATAAAATCCAGATACACACACAACGTATAAAGCATAGTAGGCGTTGTAATTGCCCAGTCGAAATATCTGTTAGGTGTTACATTTTTGATGCTATGTATATTTGTTGCAAACCATGTGTAAAAACTACCTTCGATGATTTGTACAAATATTTCAATGCCTAATAATTTTTTCAAAACGGAAAGTTCAGCTACCACGGGCAGTGTAAAAACATAAATATCAAGAATTCCGATGACAATTTGAACAAACAACGACGCATATACCGTGCGATTCAATGCTTTTTGTAAATTCATATATGTATATTAGATAGGTTTATTTTTCAACTATATTATGAAAACGTCACCATGCATTTTGTGCAATAGGTTATTGTTCTACTTCGGTCTGGATCAATGTCAATCAAATCTGTTATCATGTCGTGCTCGCAATTTTTTTTTAAATATTGTTCTAGTGCTGTGCATAGTTTCGCATAATCGGCGTCGCGATCTTGAAGGGGGACCGATAACAATCGGTCGCGTGCATATTGAACCGCGTCGAGTTTTTCTTCCATGGTATTGTTTCTTGTGTTATAGATTTATTTTATTTTGAATCTATGTTCAATTTTGTTTCCTGTTTGTTGGGGGTGGTGGGTTGAAAAAGATAAAACTCCTCTTTCTGTTTTTATTGCGTATGTATTCTGCCACGGGTGATTTTATATTGGCAAATTTTGACTTTTGGGATGTATTATAGGAAATATCTTGTATTCCATGTTCTCGTCGTATATTCATGTATTCTTCGAAATGGTCGAGGAGGAATATCGTTTCCGGTTCATTTGTCATATCGGATGGAATATTGCCGTCTGAATTTTTGATTGTAGGATTTGCGCCGTTTTTCAACAAGAGTATGGCACAGTCTTTTGTATTCCATCGCGCGCATTTATGCAGCGAGGTTTCTTTGTTTTTTGTTTTAGAATCCACATCTGAACCGGCTTTCAAATATGCGTTGAGCATGGGAATGTTGCCCCACCGAGCTGCATAATGGATTCCCATCCAGCCGTCTCGGTCTTCCATGAAATTGATGTCTCCGCCCATGGCAATGTATTTGCGTACATCGCGGTCATTTCCGAAATAGGCGGCATTGAGAAGGTCCTGGTCGATTTTTTTTACTTTTGCTGGTTGCTTTGAAGACACTTGCCATCCTTTTGCAAATGGGTCCATGTGTTATTTTTTGTTTCTATAATAATATAATAATATTGTTTACATTTTTTTCTAAAAAAATATAAATTACGTAGTAGGTGGAGTCTCATGGACGCATGTCTAAATATCCAATGAAATGGTGTTTTTATCGGAACGCTGCTTGCGTTTACTGCGCTTTGGTAAACTGTTGTTTTGCGCATCACGCAGTGAACTAATACTTATCATACTATCGTCTTCGTTGTTTTGCTCATGAATGTCGACGGTGCGTGTTTTCAATCCTGCTAAAATATTATCTATATCACTATTTTGAGGACCGCGCATTTCTTGTCGCTGTGGTGGTGCATTCACATCTGCATATGGAGTGTTCATACTGACGCCTTCTTCGCGGAACATGGCACCACGACTGGCATTGATGTCTGGGCGATTTCCAGGACGTTCGGTGTAAACCATACCGGGTCTTTGCATAGGTCCTTGATTTTTCGTTTCTACTGGGGCGGGTGGAGGAGGGCCTCTAGGTCTCTGTGATTTTTGGTCCTGCATCATATTGTTCGCCATGGCAAAACCCGGCGATTTTTGACTCATGCTGTTTACTGTGGCATCTGTAAACATGCGCATCAATTCTGGACTTTGTTTGATTACATCGTTGAATCCAGGAGTAGCACTAGAAAGAGCCTTGTTTGTGAAATTGACGACGGCTGCGCTGAACCCTATGCGCAACAACAACGACAATTCTGGAGCCATCTTTCCTCCCTTGTATTTATCGTGCAATTCGGAGAAAATCTCTTCGTAACTGTCAATATCTTCGTTGATTTGTTCTCCCCATCCGTCTAAATTCAACCCGAATGGGTCGAATGCAGCATTCGCATATTCGACGGAATTGACAAAGGTCATGAACCACCATCCCTGTAGTTTAATGCTGTCCTTTTTACGCTTGTCTTCTAATGCAGTTTCGTATTCATCTTCGACCTCTTCATATTGAGAATCCATATTAAAGTGAGTAATATTTTTGACTAAACCCTTTTCATACCATTCCTCCAGTTTCTTGATCATCAGACGTTTCTTCCTGCGTTTTTCACGGTCGGATAGTTTCGAAGAGTTGGACTCAATCGGAATGTCATTCATTTTTGAAAATCCGTCCCAGGTGCTTGTTTTACCTACACTTTCGACTGTTGCAGAACCTAGTTTTGAATCATTTGTAGAGGATTCGGGTTGACTAGGTCCACCTCCAGACTTGAATCCAAACATGTTTCCTAAACCACTCAGTAATTTCGATTCTCCTGTAGGTGTGGATGGTGTGGTATAATTTGCACCGCCCGAAGAAACCCCGGACAAATCATTCAAATCGTTTTCTAATTTGTCTAGTTCTCCTAAATCAATGCTAATGTTTCCAGTAGATGCCTTTTTCTTGTCATTCATCAACAATTCAATCCCTGTTCCGAAATTGACGGAAGGAGTTGCGTCACCGAATCCTGAAGACGACGAGGGTCCATCGTTGAAATTCAATGAAATTGGTTCTAAATTATCTAATCCAATATCAATTACTTCCATGTTATGATAATAATATACTATTTATTTTTAAGTCTTCCGCATAAGTTATTATTTTTTCCCGTTTTAAATACCATATTCCTTGCAAGAAACAATCGGCTAAATCATCGCGCTTTGGTGTTTCGAGAACATGGGACCATTCCCCCAAATCTGTGTTTTTTTCCAGGAATTGTTTGCAAAAGAAAATCCCGTCTTTTTTGTGTTGTTTGTAATTGTTCTCGGTCTCTTTTGTGTTTGCTAAATCTTTGAGTTTGTTTGCCGATGACACAAATTCTATATGAATATCGTGGCGTCCTCGCATAATAAAATATTGTGCTAACATACCCTGGATCGTTTTCATCCGATTTGCTAAAATACCGATTTGGTTCTCCAGTATAACATGTGTAATAGTTCCGTTTGTCATGTCGGGTATTTCATCTAATAGACGTGTCATGTTTTTTCCGATGGATATCAAATCAGTATTGTTTGCGGTTTTCTTTTTAGGGTCGACGAGAACTTTGTAGGTATTTTCTTCGAAAAAGGGGATGATTATTTCTAGGAGGCCCTTTTTTGTGGTGGGTATCGATGGTGGAGGTTGCGTTTTTTCGAAGGCTATTTTTCCTAAATCTTTGTTCTCGAATATTTTGTATTTTTGTGCTATAGGTATTAATTCTTCATAGGTGTGTTTTTTCAGGGTTGCTGGTGAGATTGATTTATCGGGAATGATGTATTCGGTGGATTGTGTCGCGTGTTTCTCGCAATAGGTTTTCTCTGGTGGTCTACTGTATTTGGCTTTTTTGTTGCAGAGCTTTATCGGTGCGTTTTTTTTCGTTTGTTTCAGGGGACAATTGCATGTATGTGCGGTGGATGGTTCGGTGTTCATCAAATTGAGTATTTCCCACGTTTGAATGGAGGGCGCCCCTGTGGTGGTGGGGGTTTCAAAGATACAGACCGCCATGTTTTTGATACCGATGTCGAAACTCGCCAGTTTTTGAATGGGCATCGATGTGTATTATTCCTATCATTGTTCCTAAATCGTTTTCTCCGCAAATTCTATATCAGTCGAAACCCGATGATTTCTCAAATACGCGAAGTTCTCAATAATCAAGATAATATGCAAAAAATAAACGTAGTATTGGTTTTGCTGATAGAAATCTACCGTGTTCTCATGGGTGCTCTTTTAGTATCTTTCGTTCCACAAAATTGTGGCGGAAACATTTGTTCTCCTACCGAGAACTTATACAATGGAAATGACTTGTATAAGCTAGTTGTTATTATTGTTGTTGTCTTAATGATGTTATTGTCAAAACAAAAAAAGCCTTTCAATTTTTTGTTATTATATTTGGGCGTTTTCCACCACATGGTTTGCATATATAAAATTATATATGCAAAAAACTCCTACGTATATGTATTTAGTAAATGAGATTCTGTAATAACCGGTGCCATCTTGCGGGCATTCAGTTGTTCTGCAGTGAGATACAATTGTTTTAAATCACTGGATTGGTATCCGAAAGGCTGAGTGTTATCTAAATAGGATTTGTAATAATATGGAACGGTATTAGCCTGTTCTGGTGCAGTCGAATATCGTGCAATATATCCTATGTCATTCAATGACTCGGCTTGCTCTTTTTGAATGATTGTCGTTGCATTTTCAGTAAGGTATCTTCGGTATTCCCAGTTGGATTTCATACCAGTAGCTTGTAGCAAATTGTTGTTTGTCACCGATTCTTGTTGCCATGAAGCGACTAATACTCTGCCGTCATTCATAAAAGGAGGGAAATCTTTGTATAAATTGTGTGTTTGAAATCCATAGGTTGATTTAGGAGGTTCAGCTAATATAGGATATGCGGAATTGATGTCTAATCCAAGTATTGGCATTTATATAGAGTAAATATATTTTTATACCGCCAAAGATTTGAAATGGAACGTCATTTAGGGAATGTCATGGGTACATTCATTCGTTCACAATGAATCGGCTGATTCTAATAGTTTTACAAGTTCATGTTTCTTTAATTTACTCGGGTCGGTTGATAAACCTTTTTCTATGACAGTTGCTTTGAGAATAGATAGACTCATTTTTTTATAAATGTCCTTGCTTTCTTTTGAAGTGTCTGTAGCGGTGTTGTCATCGACGATTGTTTTTTCTATTTTGTGAATAACAATTTCATCGTAGTTGATTTCCATATTTTCTTCTAAATTGGCTGATTTAGTGACTTCCTCTATTTGAGATATTTCGGATATTTGTGCAATATCTACTATTCCTAAATTAGTTGTATCTATCTCATTTATTTCTACGTTGATTACTTTTATATTTGATGGTTCTGATTTCTCTTCGGCGTCCTCTTCGGCATCCTCTTCGGCGTCCTCTTCGTCATCCTCTTCGTCATCCTCTTCGTCATCCTCTTCGGCGTCCTCTTCGGCGTCCTCTTCGGCGTCCTCTTCGTCATCCTCTTCGTCATCCTCTTCGTCATCCTCTTCTCCGTCCTCTTCGTCCTCCTCTTCGGCGTCCTCTTCGGCCTTTATAATATTTACTTCACTCATATCATTGAATTTCATATTAAACTCGTGCATGTTTATCGGAGGAAGCCCATTTGCAAATTGTACTATATTATCATTCATATGATTCCCACCATGCACATTGACATATTGATTTTCGCCTAAATAACTAATATGCAGTTGCATATTTTTAATTTGCTTTACTATATTATTCACTATGTCAAACATAGTATCGTGTTTTCGCTCTAACACAATCATTCGCTGTTTAAAATGATAAACAAGCATGATGATCATGACAAAAGTAATACCTAAACTGATAAAGAAAAACGTCTCCATAAAGCTGAATACTCCCATGTTGATATATACCCATATAAATTAATTATTATTCAAACGAGAAAAATTATATATCCTAAAATAGTATAATGGAATCTGTAAATCCTACGATTGAATCATTGCGACCTGGAGAATCATATAATGATTTATTTAGCGCGAAAAACGGGATTATTATTTTATTGTGTATTTTGTTGTTACTATCATTTTTAGGCATAAATCTATTGAATATTTTAGGCAATATTGTTCAAACATTTGTAAACATATTTGGACCACTCGTTACGCAAATATTGTCTATTTTCGGATATACCACCGGAACATTATTGAATATTAGCGCAGATGTTGCAGGCGATACCGCAAAGACCGGTATTGATATTGCAGAAGGTTCTATTCAGTCCATTGGAAACATATTACGCGATGCTAGTCAAGGTCATGTCAATGAACAATCCAAATCCGGTTTAGACAATGCATTAAACAAAGTAAGTGAGACAAAACCACCGCAACAGCCTAAACCAGACACAAGTGAAAACCCGATTCAGAACCCGATTGCAACAAACAAGACCGGATGGTGCCTTGTCGGTGAATACAAAGGACGCAGAGGCTGCATTGAAGTATCTGAACAAGACAAATGTCTATCTGGACAAGTATATCCATCGCAAAAAATGTGTCTAAATCCAGTTCTCACTCCGAACGTTCCATATCGCCCAATACCTCCTCAACAACCAATTTATGAATCCGGTGCATTTTTCACCGGAATGCAGCCACCTCAACCTATGCCACCGCCACCTCAATAATAGGGCGATGTAAATATATATTAATGAAAATACACATAAATATATCGTTTTATATGTATCTATTATTGTCGACCCTGAACAATGCAACTATTACACGTTATTTTACTAGAAAGCGAAAACATAATTTTGTTTGAAAGCGAAAACATCTATGATTATCAAATTATGAATGAATGTGTCGACAAGTGCGATTTCGCAAAAGAACACCCCCCATTGAGTATTATCGAAAAAATACAAATCACGGAACCCGTCATGGTGGACTACTATGTCAAAAATTACATGCAACATTATGGAATAAATCACGTCAGAGGGGGGTCCTATATGACGGTGACAATCGAACAATATGAAAGTTTGCAAAACGAATTCAAACAGTTAGATATAGTGAAATTGTTAGAAAGTCTGAAATATTTTGTCCATGACGAAACACGATACACCATTGACCGAAATGTGGTCGAATCAATTGAATGGTTATCGGATACCATAAAATTAAAATCAAGTGTATCAGAATACAAACAAAAATACACGGGAATAATCTGCGAACCCTTTGATTTAGTATTCAACAATGAAAACTTTTATATGAAATACAAACAATTATTAGTATATCTAGTTGCTTTGTCTGAAAAAATACCCCTTGTGAAAAAAATAGAATGCGAATTCTATGTGACAAATCCCGCCGAAATATTCAATAAATTTATTGCCACTGACTATTGTGTATCTGACGACGATATCTTAATTGCAAAGAAATTATGTGATTATTTTGAATATGCAGCATATTGTATCATAAATAAATGCGACGAACTCGAATTTGACATAAATAATTGAAATATACATCAGTATAATATAATTGATGTATATTGCATTGCTATGAATTTTGTATACTTCACGTAATTGTTATACTTCCTTGCATGCTTGAATGGAATTGACAAGCATAATATAATGTATTTGGCGCATTACTCGGAACTGTGAATATAATAGTGCCGTTTTGTGTTCCATTATTGGTTACACCAGAATTGTATATATTGTTGATACTGTATCCACCAGAAACAGTTTGAATCCAAAAAGGATGCCCATTTGCATTTATTACTAGATTGTATGTATTTCCACGAATTAATGATATTGTTGCATTATTATTACCATTTATTGCATATGCACCTAAACCAGAATTTGTAATATTATATGTTTGAGTAATAGTAGCAGGAGCAGGAGCAGGAGCAGGAGCAGGAGATGGAGCAGGAGCAGGAGATGGAGCAGGAGATGGAGCAGGAGATGGAGCAGGAGCAGGAGCAGGAGCAGGAGCAGGAGATGGAGCAGGAGCAGGAGCAGGAGATGGAGCAGGAGCAGGAGATGGAGCAGGAGCAGGAGACGGAGCAGGAGCAGGAGAAGGAGCAGGAGCAGGAGATGGAGCAGGAGCAGGAGATGGAGCAGGAGCAGGAGATGGAGCAGGAGCAGGAGATGGAGCAGGAGCAGGAGATGGAGCAGGAGATGGAGCAGGAGATGGAGCAGGAGCAGGAGCAGGAGCAGGAGCAGGAGCGTCTAATACAATGCTATCTGAATGTGTCTCGTATTTTGTATTTCTTCCGGTAAGGGTTACCGTTTTTGTTGTATATGGATTCAATGAGGTAGCATTGCACGATATATCAATATTCGCATTATTAGAGTTTATCACACAATATGTGCCAAATGTTGAATAATAATCATCTTGCTGTATGTAAATTTCATCATTTGTATTGAGTATACTTTTGATATTAATTTTAAAATCATATGTATAGCCATTTACTGTATACAAATTTATATTATTAAATGTAATATATCCTGCAAATATGTTTGCTTGGAATTGATTGTTTCCTGAATTTTGGGTATTTAGAGTAATATCATATATATCACTTTTATCTGTAATTGGATTGACTGGTTTTGCCACATTATTCGAATTTAACAATGTATCATTATAGTAAACATTGCAAGATATATTGTTAGATATACTTATTGTGGATGGCTTTCTAATAAAATCCAATGTTTTATCTATTTCTGTATTATTTATTCCCGTCATATAAATATTGACTGGAATGCGCAAAGAAAACGTATAAGCATTATCATCTATTCCATTTTGGATGGTTAGCGAACCAATTAATACGTCATAATCAGGATTCGAGATTATGTTCGAATAAGATACATATTTCCATTTATCGTTATTTGCGTAATAGAAATCGGTGTATTCACGAATGACGTGCAAATTATACAATGGGACTTCTGGATTCAAATATAAATTTTGTGCGGGTCCTGGAACGTCGGAATAATAGGTAGGCATTGAAATCATTGTATTTGGGCAATTATTCGTTACAGGATTGATTTGATATGACCCATTTATCATTTGAGAATATAATTGTGATTTTGTTAAATTATTCTGAAAAACATTTTTATTAGTCGCTTTATATTGTAATATTTCAGCTTTTCTTCTCATATCTAACTCATATTGTGTATGTATAGGATATGGCGATGATGCTAAATTGTCAAATCGTAATGACCTATTTATAACATTTCGGGATCTACGTAATTGCAGTAATACGTTACATTGAGATGAATCAATCAATAAATTTGACATATATATATGTATATCTTGAAATAATCCTAAACAATCAATTATGTTACATTTTATTCGTATACCACAATGAAGATAAATAAGTAGAACCACTGGTAGCGGTTGCTAAATTTTGCTTACTTGTAGAAAGATTTGGTCCTTTTGATACCATGTTTGTTATTTCAAATATGTTCAATGCACGGTCATAATAAAGTAAATTGGATAAATTGCCAGAGAATCCAGTGGAAACACCATTATCTTGACAAACATAAACATCTTGATAATTTTGCTTAGGGACATTTGGAAAGGTGAGTCTTTGCGTAACAACTCCATTTATGTAAATATCCATTTTATTGTTTTGCATGCGAAGAATAACATGAAACCATTTTTTCAAAGGTATATTGGTTATATTTACGGCACGTCTCTGAGAAGAAACCATGTCCATTACAATGTATAGAGTAGGGTCGGATGAAGTTCGTAAATACATACCTGGACCATTATTAATTTTTGAAATTCCGTATACGTCAAAACTGTTACCAGTGTTATCAATACTTTTATCACCCTTATTAAAAATATGTTGATAATTATAGATAGTGCTTGTATTTGAGTTTGTGACAAGTTTTATATCCGTAATGTTCAACCATACACACCACGTAAATTCAATACCCGTCTTTTGGTTGTTTGAACGTAATATAGTTACCGAATCTTTTATTTTCGGGTCTTGCGTCACATGAACTGGATTTGAACCGGGTAGCAATCCTTCGACAATGTATGGATTTCCCTTCGGTTCAGAAAAATAACCGACTAAATAAATCCCTAAACGTAATAAAATGACAAATACAATAACGACGATCAATACAAAAGAAAATCTGGCAATAAGACTATTTGATTCTAAAAACTCGGCACTGGCTGTACCTACATTTTCTGATGAAAACTCGTCGACTGTATTTGATATAGATTCTTTTAATGAGTTTATAGGCCCATAAATATTATTTGACACGGAGGATACCGAATCTGCTGCCTTATCATAATTTTCGGCTACGGTGCTCGATACATTATTGTACATACTGGATAACGATTCAGTTGCTTTTCCATATGTATCTGATAATGTATTTTGCATGCGCTGTAATGTGGTTTCTGAATTATTCATAATTATATGTCAATATAACATATAATTATATTAAATTTTGTTGTAAAATAATTTTATATATTTTCAAGAATTAAATTCCCCCCACCCCCACACATTCTAAGATGAAGAACCAGGGGGAAATGACGTAATTACTTTATTATCTTTTTTTATTTCTAAATTAACAGTATATTTACCTCCAACGTATCCATTACCGGCCATATAATAGGACCATACTTGTTGAGGATTAAGTGGGGTATCATAATATTTAAATCCAGTTATATATGTATCTAATGGATTTGGACCGATTGTTATAGCATACGTAGATGGTATAGTTACAATATTATTTAATTTTCTAGATACAATTAATTTTCCGTCTAAATAACAATCCACCGTCGATGAATCAACGCTGATTACTACATATACCCATTTTTGAATAGGGAAATTATTTGTTATAATTATTTGATCGTTATAAACCGTTGTCTTTAATATTGGCTTATTTGATGTTAAATTCAATTCTATTATATTTTGCGCAGGGGACCCTCCCTGTGCCTTATATAGAACTTTGTTCATATTGGCTGTGTTAGTAGGAATATTCCATGTATTCACAAATACCCATGCTGTGTAAGAAAATCGTGCGGATTTTGGATTCGTCAAAGTATCCGAACCAATAATAGTAGGTGTATTCAAATAATACAATTGACTAGCAGTATCGTTTTTTTTAGTTGAAAGCCTGTATAAATAATATGCTAAAATAACAACAATAACAATCAAGATAATCACAATAACTTCCATAAATTATATAATAAAAAGATATTTTTTTATAGATTCATTGGCGGATTTTTCATAAACAGGAGGTTATAGATTGTCGAAATTTTGTCCGACGACAGTGGCGTTTTGTAATAATTTACATTGCATATTGCACCGTCTAATCCATTTGGACTTCCGACAGTAATAACGTCCGTGGGTAAATATAATGGCATATTGTTCGAGAACTCGAACGTTCTCTCTAAAGCACCATTTATATACAAATCCACTTTTGAACCGAAATAGTTGAAAACGAAATTATTCCATTTTTGATTCGGTAAACTAATTTCATACTTGGTATCAACTCTATTGTTACTACCATCAACTTTCGTATTCGTAAATGTAATATCATATATATCTTGGTTTGATGCACGAGTGTTGCTAGACTTATTTTTATACGATATTTTCGGTTTACCATTACCATAATCGAATATCTTTACACCATCCATGTATTCATCGCTTGTTTGAGTCGGTGGGTTCAAATATATCCACATGCTAAATGTGTAATTCTTTCTATATACTGAACTGCCTAAAGTACTATCGTCAGTCTTTTCCATTAAAAATAATGAACTATCGCCGATCGGAATTTCCTTATCAATGAATACTGGACGGTTTAATATCAGCGCTGTATTTGTCTTCGATATTCTATCAATGATGACAGGAACATACACATACAATAGTATCAATACAATTTCAATAAATAATAACATTATTACCACATTAGGTGTTATGTTTATTTGTTGAAATAAATATTGCATACCATCACTGAGTAAACATGGAATAAAAAACATCAAATTCGAAAAAAATCCAGGCCATCCAGATAATTTTTTCAGTTGCCCTGAAAAAACCTTGAAAATGATACCTAGACCTACTATCAAAATAATCAAGAGCAATATATTCATCACGTAACCGCCATAATAAATGGTATTTGGGGTCCATGAAGTAGAATAATAACTATAAATAGCAATCATCATGCATATGAATCCACCTGCCAACATTATTACTGTCGAGCTATCGTCGGATTTAACCATTGGTGAAAATATGAAAAAACTTATCAATAGCGGAACTATCATTAATGAAGCATATGACATCGTATTTCGATTCATTGCACTCGGGTCATAAGATGTTTTTATCAATATCATACATATCAAACCGATTACCAACAAAACTGCTAAATATTTTACTAAACACCCAGTAAGCATTTCACGGTGTTCTTTCGTTTTCATTTGCAATAATTCGGCGATTTGGTCATACGTTTCTTTACCGGAATCTTTGTAAAATGTGAATAGACCAGATGCACTATCTTTCAATAAAGTAAGATCAATCGTCACTAACGCCGTAATAATAGCATATATCGGATTACCTATTTGCGTATCAACTAAAATAATAATTATTGCACAAAATACAAACAAAAGTGCAAATCCGAGTGCAATACCGATACGTTGACTAATTGTATATTGTTGTGTTTTTTTGATAAATTTTATGATTGCACTTACTAATGCGACCAGTATAAATCCTACTATAAATGCTATCGAAGTACGATACGGTGAAAATGTCAGTAATAATGCGATAAGTGACATAAAAATACCGCCATAAACCCCATTCCGGACATTTTTGTTTTTGATTTTTTTGATTTTTTCATTGATTTGTTTGATTGGTATGGTCAATTTATTCAAAAAGTGTAAAAATTCATGAGGAATCCGAGGTCTTTCTATTAATCCTGTATCGTCCGACATATTCTTATATATTATACACAAAGTAATTTATATAGTAAGATTTGAAAATGTTGTAATTGTCGCCCACCTTTGCATCTTCCGGTCACCACGAAATACTATAGGTTTTCCATGGCGGTTTTCTCTCCATGGCAATCTCGACATAAAGCGACTAAATTATCTACGTGATTACTGCCTCCATATTCTAATCGGATTTTATGATCCACCTCGAACCATGCTGGTAATTGTTTTGCACATTTTCCACATGTCCACTTCTGACTTGCTGCGACGAATTTTTTCTTTGTTTCACTTACAGAACGTTTTGTCGAGTTTTTTCCGGATTGTGTAATACGTTCATATTGCGATTTGTGTTGTTGTAATGGTGGCATTGATAAATACGGTGCGCCACCCAGTTGTTCTTGTGAAAATCCGTATTTCGCGGTGAAATCCAGAATAGGTGAAACCACCATGGATGCGTTTTTATCTACAGGTAAATATTTCAAATAATCATTCGACGTGGTTATGATTTGTTTTGCATACAACGGGTTTTTTTTCATTAACCAGTAAATCATGATGGCGGCGAATGCTATGCCTGCCATCTGATAATATTTCTTCCACGATAATGCGAGTTTCATATATTTTCCGTCGGTGTATATGTTTGCCATCAAAAATGCGGTTATCAATACTAAAACAATTTCAAATCTCATTAGTTATAGTATCATTAGAAAAAATCATATATAGAGATAAATGAGAACCATGCACAAAAGTATCGCCGCGAAATACAAATAGTGTTTTTTTATACGCAATTTTTCCGCTAAATAAATCGGTTTTATTTTGTATTCGTCAGCGTATTTATGATAGGCCTCTGCGAAAGTCAATTCTTCTTTTCCTATCATTTTGTTTATTTTGTTGTGTATGAAAATCGTCCATCGAATGAATGACTCACGGGAATCCAGATAAGGCGATACTGGATATTTGTCGAGAAGTTCACTGAATCGGTTTCCCATTTCAACGACGGGTATAAAAATCGGTAAATTTTGTATGACATCATAGTATTTTCGCTTTGTGATTGCATTCGGATGTTCTGGATAAGAATATGCCAATGTATGTATAAAAAACCAGAAATGAGGTCCCCATACAGAAGGTTCATATTGCATTTTGAAACTATATAGAAAGGAATGATTATTTATATTTAGAAAAAATCCGAATATGAATACTTATGAACATTTTTGTAATAATTGCGGGAAAAATGGTCATATTTTCAATCAATGTAAAATGCCCATTACAAGTTTTGGCGTAATAGCATTTCGTTTGAATATATACGGACAATATGAATATTTGATGATTCGAAGGAAAGATACTTTAGGATATATTGATTTTATGAGGGGGAAATATTCAATCACCGATAAAGACTATATTATCAATATGGTTAAACAAATGACGGTATCTGAGAAGAAGAGAATACAGACTATGGATTTTGACGAATTATGGAAAGATTTATGGGGTAGTAGTGAACAATTATCGAATCAATATAAATCAGAACAACATGATTCTATGGATAAATTCACACGACTGAAATTAGGTGTGGTATGTGATAATGAAATATATTCGATTGACTCGATTATTCAAGAAACATTGGGTTTTGAACCATGGAATGAACCAGAGTGGGGATTTCCTAAAGGACGGCGAAACTACTATGAAAAAGATTACGATTGTGCATTGCGAGAATTTTATGAGGAAACGGGATATAATCCTAAATTATTGAAAAATATTCATAATATCCTACCGTTTGAAGAAATATTTATGGGTTCGAATTACAAATCCTACAAACATAAATATTATCTCATGTTTATGCCTTATGAAAACAGCACAATAACAACTAAATTTGAAGAAACCGAAGTAAGTGAGATATCATGGAGAACAATTGAACAGTGTATTTCTTGCATCAGACCCTATAATTTAGAAAAAATAAAAGTTATATCGAATATACATGCATGCTTGATAAAATACAAATTAGTATGTTCATAACCGGCGAAGATTTCCATTCACGATGCCGTGTAGCTTCGTATATTCAAAGGCATAAAAAGATATAATAGTATTATATAATACTATTATGTCGGATGGAAATAAAACGATAAAGAAAAAACCGAGTGATTTATCTTTGAAATTTCAGAGCACACTCGACCCCTTTGCAAATTCATTGATAGAACCGATTAATGAAATAGTGGAAAGTATAAATGAAAATGCACGGGATGTAGATGGTGTTGCTAATGATAGTCCGGCTAAGTCTACAAAATGTCCTAAAGGAACTCGCAAAAATAGGAAAACTGGAAAATGCGAAGCGAAACCCGAAGCGAAACCCGAAGCGAAACCCGAAGCGAATGTAAAACAAAAACCAGATACGAAAAAATGCCCTAAAGGAACTCGTAAAAATAAAAAAACAGGAATTTGTGAACCCGCAAAAAAACCTGAACACGAACCTACGGAAACGCCTGCGATTACACCTGCAAAAAAATCAATCCGAAATGAAAAGAATACGACAACTGCACCCGAAGAAGAACTTCCTACTAACAACGCCACTAACACAAAGCCATCCATATCAAACAAACAATTACTGGATGTAGAAAGACGCGAAAAAGAAACTTTCGAAGAATCCAATGAATCAGACCCCTATGATTTTTTATATCCGGATTTAAACGACCCCCGTTTCAACGATAAAATCGCACAACACAAAGAATTCGCAGATACCAAATACGACGGCGCTATTCATGACATTAAAAAACAAGCAGAATTACTATGTAAAGCTAAATTCGAATTGATGCCGCACCAGATTTTCGTGAAAAATTTCCTATCCTTACAAACACCATACAATAGTTTATTGCTATACCACGGTCTGGGCAGTGGAAAAACGTGCAGTTCCATAGGAATCGCCGAAGAAATGCGCGCATATATGAAACAAATGAATATTACACAAAGGATTCTCATTGTCGCATCCCCCAATGTTCAAACCAATTTTCGTTTACAATTGTTTGATGAACGAAAATTGCAACTAATACCAGGTTCCGACGGTTTATGGAACATCGAATCCTGTGTAGGCAATTCATTGCTGAAAGAAATCAATCCAACCAGTCTAAAAGGGATGACACAAGAAAAAGTCATTAGTTCTGTGAAAAGAATTATCAATCAATACTATTTGTTTATCGGATATGGACAGTTATCGAATTACATTTTCAGCGCCATCAAGCGCAGCACCGCCAATGTCGAAAATATGACGAAACAACAACGTAAAAGAATTCTCATAAAATCTATACGAGAACTATTCGACAATCGCCTGATTATTATCGACGAAGTTCACAACATACGTCTTTCTAGTGATAACAAAGAGAAAAAGAAAACCGCACTCTTGTTGATGCAAGTCGCTAAACATTCGCAAAATATGCGCATGGTGTTGTTATCGGCAACCCCCCTTTTCAATTCTTACAAAGAAATCATATGGCTCGTTAATCTCATGAATATCAACGACAAACGCGCAACCATCGAAATCTCCGATGTCTTTGACGCCGACGGACATTTCAGAGAACCGCAAACATCAGAAAACGGACAAATCACGGAATCCGGAAGAGACCTATTAATCAGAAAACTTACGGGATATATATCCTACGTTCGCGGAGAAAATCCATATACGTTCCCTTATCGTATTTATCCAGAAACGTTCGCACCCGAGCATAGTTTCAAAGACAAATCCTATCCCACAATCCAGATGAATGGTACTACAATCGACGAACCTATCAAACATGTCCATATTTACATCACGACCATAGGCGAATATCAAAAAAAAGGCTACGAAAAAATCATCAACATCATGAAAAATAAAACCTATGACACATATACTAATTTAGGCAAAATACGCCGCATGCCCACTTTCGAGAACATGGAATCATTCGGATATACTATACTACAACACCCCATCGAATCACTCAACATGGTCTATCCAAACGCAGTTCTCGATTCCACTGAAAATGAAAATGTAATAGAATCCATCGTAGGCAAATCCGGATTAGAACACGTCATGAATTATGCGCAAGAAAATCAAGCAGGTGTCCAAATTCGTTATAATTTTGAATACAAACCCGAAATAGCGGAAACCTATGGTGAAATTTTCAGCGAAACCGAAATCCCTAAATATAGTGCAAAAATTGCCGAGATAGGTCGCATCATCAAAAAGTCGAAAGGAATCGTCGCCATATATTCACAATACATTGACGGCGGTATCGTGCCGGTTGCTCTCGCTTTAGAATCCATGGGATTTTCGCGATACAGTAGCGCACCCAATACGAAAAATCTGTTCAAAACTCCTCCAAAAAGTGCAATAGATGCATTGACAATGAAACCGATAAGTGAATTTACCGAGACAGACGCTCCGTTCCATCCAGCTAAATACGTAATGATTACGGGGGACAAATCATTTTCAGCGAACAATGCTGAAGATATCAAATATGCAACAAACGCCGACAACAAACATGGTGAACAAGTCCGTGTTATTTTACTTTCGAAAGCTGGGGCAGAAGGTCTCGATTTCAAAAATATACGCCAGATCCACGTTCTCGAGCCATGGTATAATATGAATCGTATTGAACAAATTATCGGAAGAGCTGTCCGAAATCTCAGTCATTGTGCCCTACCTTTTGAAGACCGCAATGTCGAAATATATCTACACGGAACAGAATTAGATACAGAAGAAGAAGCCGCTGATTTGTATGTCTATCGTTTAGCCGAGAAAAAAGCCATTCAAATCGGAAATGTCACACGATTGATGAAATCCATGGCGGTCGATTGCATGCTCAACATCGAACAAACGAATTTCACTGTTGAAAAACTGAACGAAATGGCCGCAAATCAAAACATCACGATCAATTTATCGTCATCCGATACCCCCATCGACTACAAAATCGGCGACCGACCTTTCACCGAAGTATGTGATTATATGGAATATTGCGATTACAAATGCATCCCGAAAGAAACCATCGACGCATCGAAATCTAACAAAACAGAATACTATAACACAAACTATATGCAATCCAACCAAGAGATTATCATGCAACGAATTCGAGAACTTTTCCGCGAAAAAACGCCGAAACGCAGTGCAAAGTCCGACCAGTCTATTGCGTCTCATGTTTTTTATGAAAGGAATCAATTAATCGCCGCCATCAACATTGTCAAAGAATATCCCTATGAACAAATCTACAGTGCCCTTTCGCAATTGATTACTTCTCCAAATGAATATTTAGTCGATGCTTATGGGAGAACCGGTCGTCTGGTCGATAAATACGACGCAGAAACCGATACTGCCTATTACGCATTTCAACCCGTCGAAATCACCGATGAAAATGCTTCCATTTATCAACGAAGCGCACCAGTAGAATACAAACGCCGGTCCATCTTTTTGAAAATAGCCGATTCTAAAAACATGCCCCCTCCGCCATCCGAAGAATCCGCGCTCGAACCGTCCACAGAGGTCTCTGTCGCACCAGCAGTCGCACCATCCACCATTTCAACAACCAATTCGTATAGTGCCATAATGAAAGATTTAGAAACCTCCATGCAATATGTATTCAATACAAAAGTTCTCAACAAGGGTGAAAAGAACTGGTATAGACATGCCGGTATGGTGGTGTATTATTCTAAACCAGAACATCAATACGAAGAAATCCAGAAAGCGAAGAATCCCGATAAAACGATTACTGTCAAAAAGGTTCTACATACATTACCTATTACACAATTGCGAGAACAATACAACATAACCGACGAATCCATCAAAAAATACATGGTAGACCATTTCCTGGACCTCCTCCCGTTTCAAGAAAAAATGACGATTATTCACCATTTGTATGATGGTTCTCCCCTTGCTGCCGAACCTTCTACTGAATACGAAAAAAGGGTGAAAACTTATTTTGACGAACGTATTTTACAGTCAAGTGAACATGTGGGAATAACGGTTATGAAAGACGAAACCCTGATTATTATGATGAAACAAACCAAAAACGGCAAAACTATATGGACCGAAGCAGACGAAGAAGATTACGAAATCATCGGAAAAGAATTGTTGCAATATGTTATTCCGAGAACACCCGATAAAATGAATGCATTATTAGGATTTGTTACCCAATTTACATCGAAAAAATCGAACGTAAAAGAAATGGTTTTCAAAATAAAAGATATGACCGAAAAACGCAACAATTTCGGCGCAAGAATCGACGATGCTGGCAAAGACAAAGTCATCAAAATTCTGAACAAAATAGTAAAATCAACCTATTACACTGATGATAATACGACGTTTGTTTCACAATTAGGACTATGTATTGTTATAGAAATTTTGATGCGTAGTTTTTCGGATGATTTAGGAAAAGGTGATGGAAAATATTATTATTTGACCCCCGAACAAACGGTGATGAGTGAAATCATCAAAAAATCATTTGTGTGATGTTTACAAGGGTATAAAAACAATGTTTTAATAAATTCGTATCTTTAGGAAAATTTACACGGGGTATAAATTACACCGACCGGAAAGAAAAATGAGACAAAACCCAGTTATGATTTGTATATTTTATAACTATGTTTCAAATAATTTGACAAATGCTCCTTTGTGATTTTCTTCTCTAAAATATTAGAAATTACTTTATAAATATCTTCATATGTATTCGGACTTTCCTTTTTGATATAATGTTTTAATTGACTAAAAAACTCTTCTATACTATTGGTTTCGGGATGATAAGGAACACTATATAATAAATGATTATTATCATATTCTATCTTTTCTCTTATTAGTTTTGATTTATGAATAACTGCATTATCCATTATTACCAAATAATTCTTATATTTGGAATGAATAAACTCATCATAAAATTCTAAAATATCGGTTGTTTTTACACCGCCTTTTCTTTCAGGGTATAATTTCCATCCAATTACTTTATCCGCACTTATAGCACATAATAAATTATATCTTTTATAAGGATATTTGTTTGTCTTTTTGATTACTCTTGTTCCACTCTTACTTCTACCATAAGTAAGTGTCATATTCAGGTAAATAGATGTCTCATCTAAACAAATGGTTCTTTTGTAATCAAAATCATTCAACTTTTTGTAAAAAGTTTCCAAATCTTCTTTTTCTTGACCTTCTTTCTTTTCAGGATAATATTTGTTTCGTAATCGTTTCCTTGTAAGTTTATGTTTATGTAAAATATTATAAATACTTTTATCGTTTAGATGAATTTTGTATTTTTCATCTACCAATTTAGATAATTCCCATAAAGTTGTTGTATTGTATTTTCTTACATATTCTTTAACAAACTTTTCAATTTCAGGTGTAATTTTGAGATTATGATTTTTACGAGTTTTTCTATTTATATTTCCATTATTTTTGTAGGTTTTAATCCATCTTGCTAACGATTGAAATTTACAATTGAATATTTTACAAGTGTTTCGCATATCCTCATTATGTTCTAAATAATATTTTACAGCAGTTTCTTTATAATCCTCTGTATGTTGCTTCATAATAAATATTTATAAAAAATATTAAAAATATTTATACTATAATATAAAATGGAAGAATTACAAAAAGAAAACGATGAATTAAAAAAAAAGAACGCAGAATTAGAAGAACGATTAAAGAAATATACAAATGGAGATAATCATAAACGATATTATGAAAAGAATAAAGAAAAATATAAGGAATTAGGTTCTAATTATCTACAAAAATTAAAAGAGGAAAATCCTGAAAAATTAAAGGAATATAGAAAACGAGCATATCAAAAACGAAAGGAAAAAAATAAAGTAATAGAAAAATCTGAAAAATAAAATAAAAAATTGATTATATAAAGTTGTATTTTTATATAAAATAGATTACTATGAATAATAAGAAAATATATAATCATGAGGTTTTAAAAGAATTTTGTAAAGATAATAGCATAATATTATCAAAGGATTATAGTAATGAAAAAATAAACCGAGATGCTATTATTGAAGGTAATTGTAGTTTTAATGGATGTAATGAAAAATTTCAAAAAAGATTTCGTAGTATTATTGAATATGGTGGTTGTTATTGTAAATTTCATACGAAAGAAAATAGAAAAGTAAATGTAAAAAAAACATGTTTAGAAAGATTTGGTGTAGAAACACCGCTACAATCTGAAATTATAAAAGAAAAAATAAAAAACACAATATTAGAGAATTATGGTGTTGAAAATCCATTACAATCAGAATTTGTAAAAGCGAAGTCAAAAGAAACTTGTTTAAAAAAATATGGGGTCGAATATTCACTACAATCACAAATTGTAAGAGAAAAATCCAAAAAAACAATGGTAGAAAATTATGGAGTTGAAAATCCTTCTCAAAATGAAGAAATACAGAATAAAAAAAAAGATACAATTAAAAACAAATTTGGCGATGAAGGATTAGCAAATTCAATAATTACAAATAAAAGAAAAGAAACTTGTTTAAAAATATATGGAGTTGAAAATCAATTTCAATCAGAAATTATAAAAGAAAAAATAAAAAACACAATGGTAGAAAATTATGGAGTTGAAAATCCTTCTCAAAATGAAGAAATACAGAATAGGAAGATAAAAACTAATATACAAAAGTATGGATACAAACATCCTTCACAAAATAGCAGTTATATGAATGAATTGTCAAAAAACTCATATAAGTTTAAAGATTATAAATTACCATCTGGGAAAATAATTAAAATTCAGGGATATGAAAATTATGCGTTAGATGAATTATTTAATAACGGCATTTTAGAAGAAGATATTATAACTGGTTGTTCCAATGTTCCCGAAATATGGTACAAAGATGAAAATGTTAAAAAACATAGGCATTATGTAGATATATTTATTACAAGTCAAAATAAATGTGTTGAAATAAAATCAACTTGGACTGCTGAAAAGAAAAAAGATTGTATATTTCTTAAACAAAAAGCAGGAAAAGCATTAGGATATAATTATGAAATTTGGGTTTATAATGGAAAAGGTGAAAAAGTAGAATGTTATAAATAATTTAGGAATAAATATAATTGCGTATATTTATTTAAAGATATTTTCTTTATATAAATTATATAGGATGAATTCTAAAAAAGAACCTCCGGATAAATATCGGTGTTTGAAACTTCATATTTCCTCTATTCTTAATAAAGATTTAGAGAAAGAAAAAGAAGTTAAGGAATATTTAGAAATTTTAAAAAAAGCAATTATTAGAACAAATGCAATTACAAGTAAAACATATTTTTTATTACGATTATGGGTTCTTCACAAGTATCATAATAATCAAGAAATACCTGAAATTACAACAGATACGATTTCAATGTCTATGAAATCAATAGTTAAATCTTCTTCGGGACAAAAACCAAAAGGCAATAATGCTATTTTATTGCAAGAATTTCAAAAATTACATACTTTTCAATTAGAAGATGGAAGTAATTTATCATCTATTTTAGATTATTACGCTACAACTATGATTACATCTATTGAAAATAATATTAAAATGAGATTTTTTGATTATATTAACCGATTTGTAAATTCTTATTTTAAGCATTTGTATCAAGACCAGTTGGAAAACAAAGAATTCAAAAAACAACTTTACAAAGAAATCAATTTAGTTAAAAACGATATTATCAATAATACTCTTAATTGTGATGAAAAATACCATAACTGGTTAAAAGAAAATCGTTATAAAATTGTTCCTGAAACATTTGATACCAGTTATTACTATGATATTAAAATTACTCCTTATAAGTATTTGAAACATATGATTTTTATGTGTTTAGAATTAGAGAAAATAGAAAGAAAATCTTTCCAGTTTTTTCCTATTCAGACCAATGCTATTCCAAGACATATTCAAGTAGATACAAAAGCATTAGTTGAATTATTTGTAGAAACAGAAAAACATCAAAAGTTATTAGATGTTTGGATTAAAGAAACAACTGAAATAAAATCAGGAA
>Ga0214921_10000162_pt1 | contig 129666 bp, 124 predicted proteins | sample LL1505_MetaG_FD_177992 | JGI IMG/M metagenome (GOLD analysis project Ga0214921, IMG submission 177992) | Freshwater microbial communities from Lake Lanier, Atlanta, Georgia, United States - LL-1505 | ecosystem: Environmental > Aquatic > Freshwater > Lake | place: USA: Georgia | collected... | reverse complement strand
GATCAAATCTGGCGCCTCAAACTGCTGAACGAGCGCCATCCCAAAATCACATTCGCGACGACTTCCGAGAACCTGCAGGACCGCATCGTCTCGTCGCCCTGAGCCTCCCCGTCATCCTGAGCCTCCCCGTCATCCTGAGCCTCCCCGTCATCCTGAGGCGCAGCCGAAGGATCCTCTCTTCCCCGTCATCAATGCCACAAGGACATCCTCGACAAGCCCGATGGGACAACCGCCCCTCCACTACCGGCGTTTGAACCCCCGCCGCTGCCAGGATTCGTACTTGGCGTCGCAGTCGGCGTTGGCGTGGCGGCAGCACCCGCCGTCACGCGAATCGGGAATTGCTTCTCGTAAAAGACGCTCCCGTCCTCGCCGTATTGCGTCATGTACAAGATATAATCGCGGGCGAGGGCTGGATTGTTCGCGAAACTCAGCGTCGCGGTCCGCGAATACGCGACCGGATCCTGATTGTCGTAGTCCAGAGTGATCCCGGTTCTGTTCCCGGTCGCGACATCAAGGGACAGATGTGTCTCGAGGGGCTCACTGTTTCCGGACAACAACATCTCCAGGCTTTGTCCGACTGCCATCGTGGCCGGTGGAGCCGGATCCAAATAAGGTCTCTCCACGACGTAGAAAGTCGTCATGGTCGACAATGCGCCCTTGACCGCCTTGACGACGTATTCCGAAGGCGCTGCGCCATCGGATGAGACTTGAAGCGCCCCGGTGGACGCGTTGATGGAAACGCCCTCGCCTGCGGGAATCACGGAATAAGTGAACGGAGTCGCCGCCGCGCCGCCTGTCGCCCTGAACACATGATTGCCGCCGGTCGGCAGATACGCCGGATGCGCGTTGAAAGCCAATGCATTGGTGACTTTGGCGTGGACGTCAAATTTCTGATAACTCGATTCTCCATACGTACCGGATTCGACTCTGACCCGGTAAGTGCCGCTAGAGGCTCCGGTCGCCGCGACGTTGATCCGCATCGGCGCCGTCGCCGTGGGCGGAGTCACCGTGACGCCAAGGCCCGTCGGAAATAGCGTCACTTGATACGGCCGCAGGCCGCCAATGACGCCGATCGTTGCCGAAGTGCCGGAGGCGATGGTGGGCTCTGCGGGAGTGGCGACCACTTGCGAGACAAATTCAAACTCATGATATGGACCGTAGACCGGGTTTGCCGCGTTCGTCCGGTCCACTGCCCGGAATCTGACCTTCGGATTTAGCTGGGAAGCGATGGCATTGCAATTTGCTCCACTCCGCAGCCCGACATTCAACTCGCCATTCCCTGATGAAAAAATCGCTCTGCCACAGGAATAGCTCACGGACAACACATCAGAATTAACGATATGGGGAGTCACGAATGGGAAGGTCATTCCGACTGGAGTCAATTCGATGCCAATGTTCGGTTTGTTTGCCGCTGGATAGCCGACGGCCTTCACGGTCAGGCTATTGTTGTCCGCGATCTTCGGATTGAGCGGGAAACCATCGAGGCCAAAACCGGTCCCACCATCGAGGCGTGTCCTGGTCAGGACAAAGTCATTTCCATCACCACCCCGGTAACTGACGGTGAATGATTGATCGCCACCGTAGATGATTGATCCCTCGGGAAAATCCGCGAAAGTGCCCCTGATTGCTGACGTCGACCGGTTGTCGATGATCTTGAAACTTTGGCCGAGTGTCGGGACGAAGTCACCGGTGATGGCGATGCTCAACGAAGGAGAATTGAGGGTAACTGTGCCTCCCGCAGTAACGACTGTCTGGGAATAACCAGTTGGCCCAGGCTGCGGACCATTCAGGAATACGACCGCGTTCGAATCGCTACCCAATGTCAGGCCGCCAACCGTTCCACCGAGTTGGATGGTTCCACTTTTCGCGATCGATTCTGCCGAACGACTCCCGCCGGAAGACGCGTCACCGGCATCCGTTCCCTTGGTGCAGGCGGGCAGGACGGCGAGCACGAGTAACGTAATCCATGCGCGATGGGTTCGTGGAACGACCGCACTGATCTCAGGACCATTGATGGTTGAAGTTGTCACCGTCATCGACAGCACCTCACTTGACTTTAAACCGGACCACAGAGATGGCGCGGTCGGAGGATGATTTTTGGTAAGACGGCCCGGCGACAAGTAGCTTCTTTTCTGACGTCAACGCGAAAGCGCGCACAAATTCGTACTGGCCGTCGGCACTGAAGGTTTGGAAACCACGATCACCCGCGGCTGTCTTCCAGACCACCGCCGAAGAGCAATCCGTGGAATTGGTCCCCAACATGAATGCAGTGACCGCAAGGCCTGATCCATTCGCGTCCACCGGTCCACCCACGAGGAGCTGGTTGCCTGCGACTCGCTGGGCGGCGTAAGGAACGATACTCTCGGAGTGTTGAGCCTCGGCGGAACAATCGTTCGCGGTCGCGCCGCTGCCGGAGACAGCCCAGACAATGGTTTGAAGCCTGCCTGAGTCAGAAGACGATGAGACGACGGCCGCGACACGACCGTCCAGGCTCTTCGATAACGCGGTGACAAGGCCGTCACCGTTACCGAATGACTTTGCCACGAGACCCCCACTGCCGAACGCGGAATCAAGCGTTCCGTCCTCGTTGAACCGGACAATGGCCGGGGTCTTGAGCGCTGGCTGCGAACCCAATGCCCCTGATGTCGAGGAGACCTGGTAGCCGGCGACGTAAATTTTTCCGGGCACGGCCAACATGGCGTAGGCTCCGGTCCCCGTGGCGGCCATGACTGGATTCGCGGCGACACCGCTGCTGGCGTCGATACTTTGCAAAACCATTCGCGACGCGCCGGATGAATCATTGCACGTACCGCCGACTAAAATTTTGTTACCGCTGATGATCACGCCTGCGGGATACGCGCCGCCGCCGGCGCAGGGAATTTGGGTCATGCCACCGCTGCCGAACGTCGAAACAGCCCGGCCATCGGCAGCGAGACGCGCCACGATCATGCCTGCGTAGTCACCAGCGCCGTTGCCCACCGTCGTGACATTTCCGTAAGACCCGGCGACAACCACGCCGCCATCAGGCAGAGTCGCTACCTGGTAAGCTCGACTATCCACGTCAGTGTTGCCGACGCGGACCTTGATCTCCGCCATCCCGGTGGACGCTCCGCCAAACGCGGCGTCAGCCGTGCCGTCGGCTTTGTAGCGCACCACGACCATGTCCCGACGTTGCGAGGTTTCAGCCGGCGGGAAAATAAAGGCGCGGCCGGAGGAGTTACTGATGGAACCGGCTACGATGATCGCGTCATCAACGGGAGATACCGCCATGGCATTTGGTTTGATGTCCTTGTTCGCGATCGCCGTCCTCACACCGCCATCGGCGAAAGACTCGTCGTGTGACAAAAAAGCGACCGTGGCGTCGTAAGGGGCGCAACAAACGTAATTCGGTTCGCCTACCCTCTGGGTGATCACCGACTTCTGGCCGCAAGACATGAGGAGCGCGATAAAGGCCCAAGAGAACGTGACACGGGCTCTCGCCGATTGGAACATGCCTTGGAATCGCATAGCTCTCCCTACCATCGAACCTGAATCCAAAATGACCAACGGAGGATCGGCTGCACGGCGCGAGTCTTTAGGAGAGAAATGAAACTATGGCTTTTCGGGATTGGTTAAGGGCACTTAAGCGGGAAGAGAGGATCCTTCGCCTGCGGCTCAGGATGACGGGGGGCTTGCGCCCCCCTTTTTTTCAGTGGTGGTGATGACCGCCCGGGCCGTGCGCGTGACCGTGGGCCATCTCGTCATCGGTCGCGGGGCGGATCTCGTGGATCTCGACTTTGAAGACCAGGTCCTGGCCGGCCAGCGGATGGTTCGCGTCCAGGGTCACATGCGTTCCCGTGACAGACGTCACGACCATGATCGGGTCTTCCTGGTTCGGACCGCTACGGAACATGTCCCCGACTTTGACTTCCTGCGTAGGCAACTGCGCAACAGGAACATTCGCGACGAGACTCTCGTCACGATCGCCGTAGGCGTCTTCAGCCTTGACATGGACTTCGCGCTTGTCGCCTTTCGCCATTGTCAACAGGACGCTCTCGAGTCCCGGGATGATCTGCCCGGCGCCTTCGAGAAACGCAAGCGGCTCGCCATCATCCGACTGGTCAATCAACGAGCCCTTCGTGTCGTGAAGGACGTAGTGGAATTCAATGACGCGGGCATTATTGGACATCAGAGGTCTCTTTCCTGGTATGGGCCCGGTCGCGCCGGGCGAGAATAAACCGACCCTGTCCCTTAACATCGGCCAGAAAGAATTGACACCATTAATGAAGCGAGGAAATGACGCCGGACGCGTCGGCTGTCTGCTGCTGCCAGCGCATCAGGCGCCCGAGGGCAACATCATCGTTGTCCGGACGTATCGCGCCCGTCGCGCGGGCAAGGCACAGGTAGAGCACAAGACCCCTGAGATGTTGAGGGGTTAAGACATACTCAATCACCCGCCAGTAACGCGTCAGATCCACGGCCTCGGCGCCTGAACCCCAGGGCGAATCCAGCAAAGCGGCACGGTAATCCGCGGCCGCGACACGCATCTTGGCCTGTGCAAGTTCGGCGCTTTCCTTGACCGCCGTCATGACCGGTCGCAATGCCGCGGCCTCGACCGCGTCGGTGTTGGCACCGAGTTGCCAGACGGCAAACACAAACGGCAGACCCGTGACACGATTCCAGACCTCGCCAAGATCAAGGATGTGCGGAAATTCATTTCGACGCTTGAGCGCCTCATCCCCGATCAGCAACTCAATCGCGTCCTGGTCCCCACTCCCATGGACGACATCCGTCCGCGTCTCAAAGCCACGGGCGTCCGGGCCGAACAGGAGTTTGTGCAATGTCTTCGTCATCGCGGCACTGGCGGCCGACGCCGGTGTCAACCGGATCATGCCGGCAGCCGCCGCCATCGCAGGAGTTACGGATTCCTTCGTGGCGGCAAACAAGTCGCGCGCGATCTGGCGCGGATCGAAAGGGCGCAGTCCGGTAACCCGGGCATAAGTCGCGCGCAAGTCCGCGATGCGTTCCTGCCAGACCTCGAACACGGCGCGTTGCGTCGCGGGGAATCCAAGATACACGCTCATCACAGATCCGGTGGACGCGACACCAACCGGCAACGCGAAATTGAGCTGATTATGTTTCAACAGGCAGATGCTGGACGCCGGTGCCAACTGGATGCTGCCCTCAACCAGCCACTTGTTCACTTGCGAAGGGTGCCCTTCACGGAATTCCGCGCGCCCGGCCAGGGCCTTGCGCAACTCAAGGCGCAGCGGCCAGAGGTTCCAGTAGTTGATCCAACCGAGGCTGGCTGAACCAGAAATGCCGGGAAGTCCGTTTCCGTTAGCCATGGGCCGCGACCTGCTTCAGGACTTTTTTCGCCACGGCCACCGTCGCGTCAACATCAGCCTCCGTGTGTGCCATCGACAAGAACCCGGCCTCAAACGCAGAGGGAGCCAGATAGATCCCGTCATCGAGCATCAACTGGAAAAACTTTTTGAACGCGCCCAGATCCGCGCGCTTCGCGTCGTCATAATTGCGAACAGGATCCTTCGCGAAGAAGAATCCAAACATCCCGCCTTCATGATCGGCCGTCATGGGCACGCCGTATTCCTCGGCGGCGGACTTGAACCCCATGGTCAGTCGCGCGCTGCGCGCCGCGAGGGCCTCATAGGCGCCGGAACGCGACAAGATCTCGAGGGTCTTGATGCCGCAGGCAACCGCAACGGGATTACCCGACAGAGTCCCGGCCTGGTATACCGGCCCTGCCGGAGCAACCATGGACATGATGTCGCGGCGACCACCGTAGGCGCCTACTGGCATACCGCCGCCGATCACCTTGCCGAGCACGGTCATGTCCGGCTTGATTCCGCACAGGCTCTGATAACCGCCGCGGGCGACGCGAAATCCAGTCATCACCTCGTCAAAGATCAAAACGGTGCCGTGCGCGTCGCACAAATCACGCAGGCCTTCCATGAATCCGGGAACCGGACGGATGAAACCGGCGTTGCCAACAATCGGCTCAACGATGATCGCGGCGATCTGGCCCTGGTTGTTCGCGAAAGTTTCCTCGACCTGCGCGAGGTTGTTGAATTGGGCGGTCAATGTATGTTGTGCCGTGGATTCCGGGACTCCGGGCGAACCCGAAAGTCCCAAAGTCGCGGCGCCGGATCCCGGTTTTACCAGCAACATGTCCGCGTGACCGTGATAACAACCCTCAAATTTCAGGATCTTCGTGCGTCCCGTGAATGCCCGCGCGACGCGCAGGGCCGACATGCAGGCCTCGGTACCGCTCGACACGAGGCGAATCATTTCAATCGCGGGGATTGCATCCATGATCGCATGCGCGAGGACACTTTCGCGCGCGGTCGGCGTACCAAAGGAAAGTCCATCGGCGGCGGCCTCTTGAATCGCGGCCAGCACCTCAGGATGCGCGTGACCAACAATCGCAGGACCCCAACTGGTGATGTAATCGATGTACCGGTTTCCGTCCTCGTCCCACAGGTACGCGCCCTTGCCGCGCTTCATGAACACCGGCGTTCCGCCAACTGAACCAAATGCGCGGACGGGAGAATTGACGCCGCCCGGCATGAGGCGGACTGCCTCGTCAAAAAGCAATTTCGAACGCGGTCGTGAGGATGGCATCAATTTTTTTCGCCAGCATTCTTGGGGGCCCTTTATGGGGCCAAGGCTGGACTACATACCAAAATTCAAGGCGCGATCCGACGGGAAACTCTCTTGCCAAACGTCTGGCATGGCTTGACATGGTCGAAATGGAACACATGTTGTTTTAGGAGGCCTGACGACAAAGATCCGGCTCCGCCGAAAGGAAAGGTTAAGGAAAAGATATGGATATCAACAAGTTGACCCAAAAATCCCAGGAAGCCCTGCAGGCGGCGCAGAAACTCGCCATCGAATACGGCCACAATGAGGTCGACGTCGAACACTTGCTGGTCAGCCTGCTTCACCAACAAGGCGGCTTGGTCCCGAAACTCGTCACCAAAGCCGGCGCGAACGCTGACGCCCTCACCGCGCGTCTTGAGCAAGGGCTCGCCAACCGTCCGAGAACCTCGGGCCCCGGGTATGACCCGACGCGCATATTCATCAGCTCGCGGTTGTCGCGCCTTGTCGTGTCCGCTGAGAAAGAGGCCGCGCGCCTGAAGGACGAATATGTGTCGGTCGAGCACCTGTTCGTCGACGCAATTAAACTCGATGACAAGTCGGACGCCGCAAAAGCCCTGAGGGAACTCGGACCGAAGTTGAGCGATTTCATGAAAGCCCTCACGGAACTGCGCGGCAACCAGCGCGTCCAGAGCGCGACTCCGGAAGACACCTATGAGGCGCTTGAGAAGTACGGCCGGGATCTCGTCAAGGCCGCGCGCGACGGCAAACTCGATCCGGTGATCGGTCGCGACGACGAGATCCGGCGCGTCATCAGGATCCTCAGCCGCAAAACCAAGAACAACCCCGTGCTGATTGGCGAGCCCGGTGTCGGTAAAACTGCCATCGCCGAGGGCCTTGCCCACCGTATCGTCCGCGGCGACGTCCCCGAGGGGTTGAAGGACCGCTCCGTCTTCGCGCTCGACATGGGATCCCTCATCGCGGGAGCGAAATTCCGCGGCGAGTTCGAGGAACGACTGAAGGCAGTCCTCAATGAAGTAAAGAAGAGCGAAGGACGCATCGTGCTCTTCATCGACGAACTGCACACCATCGTCGGAGCCGGCAAGGCTGAAGGCGCCATGGATGCGGGAAACATGCTGAAACCGATGCTCGCCCGCGGGGAGTTGCACTGCATCGGGGCGACAACGCTGGACGAATACCGCCAGTACATTGAGAAAGATCCGGCCCTGGAACGTCGATTCCAGCCGGTCATGGTTGACCAGCCCAACGTCGAAGATACCGTATCGATCCTGCGCGGACTTCGTGAGCGTTTTGAGGTCCACCACGGAGTCAAGATCCTGGACAACGCCCTTGTCGCGGCGGCGACGTTGTCCAACCGCTACATCACGGACCGTTTCCTGCCGGACAAGGCGATCGACCTGGTGGACGAGGCTTGCGCCCTCATCCGCACGGAGATCGACTCCATGCCATCCGATCTTGACTCGGCGCAGCGCAAGGTCATGCGCCTTGAGATCGAGGAAGCCGCCCTGAAAAAAGAGAAGGATGACTCGAGTCGCAAGCGTCTTGAAACCCTGCAAAAGGAATTGGCAGACGCGAAAAACGCGCGTGACACGTTGCGCGCGCGATACGAGGCTGAGAAACAGTCGCTACAGAAAGTGACGGCTGTTCGCGCGGAGATTGAAGATACGAAGCGCGCGATTGAGCGCGCCGAGCGCGATTACAATCTGGACAAGGCAGCCGAACTCCGCCACGGGAAGTTGCCCGGCCTCATGGAAAAGTTAAAAGTCGCGGAATCCGAAGCCGCGAAAAACCAGGCCGGAGAAGGCTCACGACTCCTGCGCGAGGAAGTGACCGAATCCGAGATCAGCCAGATCGTCAGCCGCTGGACAGGAATCCCCGTGACACGCCTTGTCGAAGGCGAGCGCGAGAAACTGTTGAAGCTCGACAAGATCCTGCATGAACGCGTGGTCGGCCAGGACGAGGCCGTGCAACTGGTCAGCGATGCCGTGATTCGCGCCCGCGCCGGGATCAAAGACCCGCGCCGCCCGATCGGCTCGTTTATCTTCCTCGGCCCGACTGGCGTTGGAAAAACGGAACTCGCAAAAGCCCTGGCATCGTCACTCTTTGACAGCGAGGACAACATCGTCCGGATTGACATGTCCGAATACATGGAGAAGCACGCCGTATCACGCCTCATTGGCGCGCCTCCAGGATACGTTGGCTACGAAGAGGGTGGTCAACTCACGGAAGCCGTTCGGCGGAAGCCATATTCGGTCGTCCTGTTTGATGAGATCGAGAAAGCCCATCCCGAGGTTTTCAACACGTTATTGCAGTTGCTTGACGATGGGCGCCTCACGGACTCGCAGGGCCGGACAGTCGATTTCCGCAACACCGTCGTGATCATGACCAGCAACATCGGGTCGCATCACTTGTTGGACGGCGGGATCGGCAGTGACGGCGAGTTAACCGCAGCCGCACGCGGCGCGGTGACTACAGAATTGCGTGCCCATTTCCGTCCCGAGTTCTTGAACCGCGTAGACGAGATCGTGATGTTCAAGCCCCTCCAGATGGAAGAGATCAAAAAGATCGTGCGCATTCTGGCGAAGGGATTTTCCGGTCGCCTCGCCGACCGGGGCATAGCGTTTGAACTCTCTGACGACGCCGCGGGATTCATCGCGGAAAGTGCCTACGACCCGCAGTTCGGGGCACGTCCACTCAAGAGGTTCCTGCAACGCGAGTTGGAAACCCAGATTGCGCGCCAACTTATTGCGGGACAGATCAAGGACGGGGACAGGATTCAAGTGTCCGTAACCAATGGCAAGTTGGGGATAAGTTCAGTTTCCAGTTAAAAACCGCTCAGTTTCTCCGCGAAACATCCGTTAACGATTGGCGTTTCGCGGAGGATGACCTTGAACCGCACCCATTCATTTTTAACCGGACTGACCCTGGTATCGGCGTTGCTGGTGCCGTTGGCATCCTGCGGTGGATCCAAATTCGCGGGCGGCGGCACGGCCAAAAAACCAACGACCAACCGTAATTCCAGCAATCAGTTACCGGGCACAATGCCGGGAGTCGATGGGCTGACTGACCTCTCGGAAGGTGGACGGAACATCCTGAAAAACCGGTTCAACGATTTCTTGTTCGCCGGTGCGGGTCCAGGCAGCTGCGGTTTGCCGCCGACTGCGGCCAACACGTGTCGCATCCCGGGCGGCCGTGGCCTGAGCTGTCCTGACGGTTATCAAAATATTGGCGCCGTTGGCGATTGCTATCCACTGCCTCCGGGCTACGGGATCTCGATGCAATGCACCGGGAACCGTCCTCTTTGCCAGAAGACAGCACACGACGATCCAGATGTTGTGGTTGAAGTGCGAATGGTCGAGGGCGGGAATTGCCCGGATGGATTCACCGGGGACCCGCGCAACAGTCACGTCCTCGGAGTCGTTGCCGCGCCGCCTGCATGCAACTCTTACTCAACCAACGCTTTTTGCAAGAAAACGGTACCACTGTCGTCACTGACGCCGGGCGCATCCATCGTATCCGCCATTGCCATCATGGGAACGGATGCTCACCAGGACATCGCGCCTGCCTGTCCTGCTGGCTTCACCAATGCAGGAACTGCCCCTGATTGCTCGAATTACACTGGCAACACGGCGATCCAGTGCTGCAAGGGACGAGTGACGTTCTGCCAGAAACGGGAAGTCGTCAACTAGGACCGCGATCCCGCCATGAAATCTTTGGAAACTAACCCAGTTTGTCGGCTGCTTCCCGCAACTTTTGGGAGCAACCATCCAGGATACAATCCCCATGCCCGACAAATACGGCACGCAAACCACTTTGCGCGGCCATTTCGCGCAGCCACGTCGCAAAGGCGGTCTTGTTCCTGAGAAGCATCCACTTTCCGATACGAGTCATGCCAAAAAAACCAGAACTACCGAGGACTCGCAACAATGCGCCATAAAAACCGCGAAGATCCGTCAAGTTGAAAAGCGAATCAGTAAAAACAAGGGCGTGTCCACCGGATTCAATTGGAATCTGATAACAGAGCTCAAACGGACGCAGCCCCGGAATCGCGTGCACTACGATGCCGATTGCCGTCAAAAATTCCTCGCAGGTCGCGTCCACCGGCACCACTTCCCGGACCTTTTCCAGACTGGCAGAAGGCGCGATCGTCCTTATTCCCGGGAATCGATCCTTGAACACTGCAGCGTCAAGGCGATGCATGCCATTTGGAACGATCATTACGGTCGGCTCGCCGATCCGCGATAACACGGCCATGGTCTGCTCATCGAGAGCGATAACGCTGTGAACGAGCAACTTGCCATCTGACATGCGCCAAATCACCATGTTGCGAGGCAACGGTCCGTGCGGCAAAGATCCCGTCACCTGCCACAGGCCAGGCATGATCTCCTTTAGAGGACCATGCGGAAGGACATGAGACACCCATTTCTGATTTTCCGTCATTTTTGCGAACTCCTGGAACCGAGGTTCAGGAATCCTGATTCCGTCAACACGGCGTGAACGGGCATGTCGAATGACTCCGCGGGCAGTGGATCCCGCAGGAAGAATCTTTCCCAGCATACCCCGACAAGTTTGATCCGTGACGCGTCCGGAAGAGTCTTGATGAAGCGGTCGTAATATCCGGCTCCTGATCCCAGGCGATTGCCCGACCGGTCAACCGCCACACACGGCAAGAAGATGACGACGTCACGGCCATCGAACTCAAGGCGCTGCCCGTCGGCAGGCTCGTTGATACCGAACGTACCTTTGCGGAGTGGCTCATAGGATCGCCACGCGATGAATTCCATGGCGCCGCCGGAAAGAACCCGCGGAAAGTACCAGCGACGATCATGGAGGTCGTCTTGTTCCATCGCCGGATGGATCACCGGCTCGTTGCGAGTCGCCATGTAGGCCGCAACCGCCGCAAACTGGTGTTCCCGCAGCCAACTGGCAAGATGCCCCTGGATCGCGCGCGATCCCGCCTCGACGTAGGCACGCGGCATGGCTTTGCGAGCAGCGCGAACGTCATCGCGGATCAAGGATTTCGCGTCTTTCGGGGGAACAGAAACCATGCGTCATGAATCTCCTGCGGAACATCATAAAACAAATCCGCCCGGCGGGGCTACGCCGGGCGGATCATCAAACCTGGGTTCACGATTTTTACTGGATCGTGACATCCACGGGAGTCGTGTACTCCCAGCGACCGGAAATCTCCGAGAACGCGCCGACACGCATCTTGTACGCGCCCGGGGTTACACCCTGGAGCGTCGCGACCGAGCCAGCGGTGGCGAACTTGTAAGCCGGGTTTGCCCAATCCTGGGCGTTGCTCAACTCAACCCGGTAGTAGGTTACTTTCGAATCACCCGTCCACGACACCTGGCCGCCGCTGCCTGCCAGCGCTGCGCCCGCGGCCGGAGCCGTAACCGCAAGCTTGCGGCGGACCGGAGCGTCCACGGTGAACGAACGGATCTCTGATTTCCCGGAGGCGGTCTTGACCCGCCAGTACCACTTTCCGGGAGCCGGCTGGTGAAGGGAGTACGCGCCCTTCTTTACCGGAATCTTCATTTCAATCGGCTTCATGGAGGCGTTACGCGACAACTCCAGGGTGCCAGCGCCACCGTTCCAGGAAAAGCGCGCCGGACCAACCGTCTCGTCGTAAGAGATCGACGCGCCGTCTTCCGGGAAGTTGATCGAAAGAGGGCCACCGGCACCTTCCGTCGCGGCAGTCGCGGCAGCAGCCGGAGCTGACTCCGCGGCGGCAGCAGGAGCCATCGCCGGCGCAGCCGGTGCCGTAGAAGCCACGGCAGCAGCTTGCGGAGCCGGCTTTTCCTCGGCAGGCTTGGCCGGCGCCTTGGCCACTTCCGCGGCCTCAGAGGCCGGGAATTCATTTTCATCGTGGGTTTCGGTAGCAATATACAGGTAAGCCGTAGCCGCTACCGCTATAAGCAGAACTCCAAGAAGGATGTATCGCGAACGATTGCTGTTCGCGTACGCGCCTTCCTTGAAGATCTGGGACATGGCGTTTGTGTTTGTCCCGAAATTACTCGCGAACTCGCCCTTCAAATCCGCGGTAAACGGATTCGACGGCGCGCCGGGTTGTGACGGAAAGCCCCCGCCGCCCCCTTGCCCTGTCGGGTTGTTCATTGACTGGTTCATGACGCTACTCTCTCCCAAGTTTGATTGACCCGGATGGCCCGTCATGGTCATCCAAGCGTGCGGATCGGAGTCGTAACAAATGACTTTAGCCACCGATCGCGACCATGGGGTGCCGCTGGCTCCCCGGACAAGGCTACCCCGGCTCGCAATCACCCGAAAATGCGGGGAATGCGCGCGGGATTTTGGAAAATTACCACATGCGCTGATCAGAAAAGTTTCCGGTACGGGAACTCAATCGCCATGGGAAGAATCCACACTGGAATACCGGCAGACAAAATGATTTCTGGATCGCGCCAATAATCCTTCGACGTCGTCACGATCGCGTCCGCGCCATCCATGGCATCCTTGCTGAACTGGGAGGGCTGAAATCGCTGGTGATCCCCCGCGATGACGAGGCGCATGGGCTTCATGCCAATCGATTGGACCGCGCGGACAAACGACGCCGGTCGCGCGATCCCGCAAGCTACAACAGGTTCACGTGGCAACGAGCCGCTTTTCATGAAACCGGGTTCAAGGCCCACCACAACCTGAACCAATGGTCCGTACACCACCCTTGCCGACAGGACCGGAAAACCACCCAACATGTCACGCGCACACTCTGGGACAACCGGGACGACCGTGCCGTCCCGCCCGGTGGTACGGATGACGAAATCCGCGCGGCCAAGTGCGGACACAGGCTCACGCAAGATTCCAGCGGGCAACATCCGGTCCTCCCGAAATTCCTCCGAGACAAGCACGACGTCAACGTCACGCCTGATACGCAAGTGCTGGAAACCGTCATCCAGGATGACGTGTGTCGGCATGTAATCTTCGATGGTCGGCGAAAACGCGTTCCACGCCGCGATCCTGTCTGCACCGATGATCACTGGAACGGTCGGATTTTGCGCCGAAATCATCCGCGCCTCATCCGCATGCGCCCTGGCATCGACCGATCCACTTGAGTCAGGAACCAGGCTGGCGTTCAAGTAGCAGGCAAATCCCCCTCGCGGCAGCCCCGATTTGTAGCCTCGAGCCAAAACAACGGGACGATGGCCTTCCTGGACCAACGAGGCCACCAGGCCGGAGACAAACGGCGACTTTCCAGTGCCACCAGCCTCAATGTTCCCGATGGAAATTGTCCGCGGTCCCAAATGAACGCTGCTTGGGAAGCCCGCGCGATAAAGCCATCGGCGAACGACAACAACCGCGAAAAACAGCCATGAGAGAGGAACCAAAATGGGAAACAACCAGCGTCTGGCGGTCATGGGCCGACGGCCCCCGGCTCGCGACAGAATGCCTCGAACCTCTTGTTGGCCATCATCTCTTGCGGGCTGCCGCGCAGGGAAAACACTCCGTTTTCCACGAACCAGACTTCATCAAACAGCGGCAACCACTGCAAACGATGGGTCACAGCGATCATCGCCCTACCCGTCGCCTGGACGTCCGCGGCTAGGCGACGCAGGATCGACCCTTCTGTCGCGACATCGAGCGCTGAAGTGGCTTCATCAAGAAGTAACAGGGGTTTCCCCCGCAAAAGAGCCCGCGCGATGACCAGGCGCTGCGCCTGCCCGCCAGAAAGATTCGCGACCAGCGACGATACCGGGGTACCAAGGCCACCCGGCAAGGATTCCACAAAACTCCTGGCGTCTATCGCGTCGAGCGCGCCCCAGATCATTTCATCTGTCGCCGCAGGGAATCCGTAGGCGACATTCTCACGGATGGTGGCCGTAAAAAGAAATGGCTGCTGAGGCACGAGCGAGGCATGCCGGCAAACTGAATTCCAGGACTCGCCAGATTCCCACTCTGCTGGTTCCAGAAGTCCTGAAAGGATCTTCAGGAAAGTGCTCTTGCCCGCACCGCTGGGACCAACGATGGCAATCCGCCTGCCTGGCAACAACCGCACACCGGACGCGCGGAAGGTACGCCCGCTGCCGGGCCACTCAAACGTTACCTTGTGGATCAAAATCGGGGTCAATCCGGATGGTTCCGCCGCGAAGGGCACAGAGTCCACCGGGGCGGCAGGGGATAATGAAAGGAGTGGCCTCGTGGTGTCGATCAAGTCGAAACACTTGGACAATGCGCCTTTTGTCTCGTGATACCTGGACAGTTGCTCGCCAATTTCCCGCAGGGGCTTGACCATGAAACCCAATGCGACCACGAACTGGAGCAGGACTTCGCTGCCATTGCCAGTTCCGCTGTCAAAGGAAACCAGTCCCCAGTTGATCGCGAAAATAAATGCCGCGAAGATCGCGAATCCACAGAATTCAAGCGCTGGCGCGAAGGATGAACGGACAAAAATGCTGCGTATGATCATGTGGAAATAGGATTCATTCGCGGAATCAAACCGCGCCAGATCGGCCATCTCCCCACCTTGGGCCCGCATGAAATCGAAACGCGCCCGGACTTCAAGGACGAGATCCGCCATCCTGCGCAAGGAACGCTGGACGATGTCAGAAAAACCGGCGATGCGTTTGCCAGTAGAACCAGTCGCGCGCGCCATGAAAGGAATCAAGGCCATCATCACCATCGCCGACGGCCAATGGATGAAAAGCATGGTCGCGAGACTCGCGACAATCGACATCCCGCCGCGCAAGAAACTGGTCATGACTTCGGACAACCGCGTCTGCACAAATACCACGTCATTCACGAGCACAGACATCCACGTCCCTGGCGAAACACTGGCGAGTTCCTGCCAGGACCGGCCCATGATCGCCGGGAAGAGGCGATCGCGAAGGTCTGACCCCGCGAGCATGCTGAACTCTTGCTGCAATCTTGTATAAAGGTACGTGCCCCATGATTTCGCAATGCCCGCGAACAGGACACCAACCGGCAAGATAACCGAAACAGGCATCGCCCCGCCGCCAGCAGCGCCGGGATCAAAAAATGCCGCGAGGAAATTCCGCGCCAGCAGGATGGCTCCTGCCTGCGCCAAACCGAGGATCGACAGGGCGCCAAGCATCGAAACCACAAGCCGCCTGCGAGAACGGGCGGTCTCCAGTGCGAGACTGGCTAAACTCACGAGGATCCTCCTCGCCAACGCCGGATCGCCGTCGCGGCACGCAAGGCCGCGCCGCCGCGCAGGCCACTGTTCACCATCCGCAAGCCCTTGAGCTGACCCTGACGGCACATCGGATCCTGCAGCAATTTTTCGACTTCCGCTGCCACAGCAACCGGGTCAACATTCTGCACAAATTCCGGCACCACGCCATCACCGGCGATCAAGTTGACCAGACTGACGTGCTGAACTGTGACGAGTTTCCGCATCAGGGAATAGGTCACAGGACTCATCTCATAGACGACGACCATCGGCAGTTCCGATAACCCGCACTCCAGCGTCGCGGTTCCGGAGGCCACAACGGCAACATCAGCGACAGCCATCAACTCGAGGCTGCAACCGTGGAAAGCACGCACGTTCCTGATACCAGAGAACCGCGACTGCACGTAATCAAGCGGCAGGTTTGACGCAACCGGCAACGCGAAGGCAACCCCGGGCACCGTCAACTCAAGGTGGCGCGCGACGCGACGCAACAACGGCGCGATCGCGTCGATTTCGGACCTGCGGCTTCCGGGCAACAACAAGACCACCGGTTGCGCGTCACGGTCAGGGTCATACCCGAACATGGCGCGGTCAACCCTTACGTGTTTGATACGGTCAACATGCGGGCATCCGACATACTCGTAGTTGACCCCGCGTTCCAAAAAGAAATCCGACTCAAAAGGCAGGATCCCCAACACACCCGCGAAATCACGCCGCAGACGCGCGGACCTGCCCGCTCCCCACGCCCAAAGTTTGGGCGCGACGTACTGGTAAACCGGAATCCCGGCGAGTTTCAGGTGTTCGGCCATGCGGAAATGAAATCCCGGAAAGTCGACCGTGATGACAAATTGCGGGGCCAACCGTTCGATCGCCGCGAAAATCCTCTTCTCGAGCAGCGCCAGTCGTCCGATCTGCCCGGCAACCTCCGCCACACCCATCACGCTCAGTTCGCCGATACTCGCGATGCTGCGCACACCGGCGGCAGTCATTGCCGGCCCTGTAATTCCGAACAGCGTAGCACCAGGAAAAACTTGCGACAAACCGCCGACAAGGTCCGCCCCGAGCAGGTCGCCGGAAAATTCTCCGGCAGAAATGAAAATTGGTCGAGACGATGAGGCCAAGTTCAACCGGCCTTAGCGGCAAACACCGCGTTTACTGGCAGCAAGGAAGTCCAGGAATTTGGCTTTGACGAATGGATCTGTCACGTCAGACGCGATCCTGTCGCGAGCTTCCTCAATGCCGAGGTTTTCATTGTAAATCAGGCGATACGCCGCCTTCACGTCCGATACCTGCGCGGTCGACATTCCAGACCGGCGTAATCCGACTACGTTCAGGCCGTTCGGCTGCGCGCGGTTGCCATGAACCATGACATACGGTGGAACGTCCTGGGTGACAATCGCGCCGGCGGCGACCATGACCATGTCTCCTACCAAACAGAACTGGTGCAGCGCCGAGAGTCCGCCGAAGACCGCCTTGTTTCCGATCACGGCATGACCAGCAATCGCCACACCGTTCGCGAAGATGCAGTCATCGCCGACGTGGCAATCATGGGCAATGTGCGAATACACCATGAACAGGTTCCCGTTGCCGATGACGGTCTTGGCGCCACCACCCGCCGTCCCCAGCGAGATGTTCGCATACTCGCGGATCATATTATCCGATCCGATGGTGAGTTCCGTATCCTCACCGGCGAACTTCAGATCTTGTGGTTTGGATCCAACAGAAGCGAAGGAGTGGATTCTGGTCCGTACGCCAACCGTCGTCCGCCCTTCCACAATGGCGTGCGCATCAACGACAACTTCGTCATCGAGTTTCACTTGAGGGCCAATGACACAATAAGGCCCGACCTGGACCCCGGAGCCCAGCTCCGCGCCTTCATGCACGATGGCGGTCTTGTGAATCTGCACTTGCTTGCCCATGGCACCTCCCCGGAAGAAATCCCGGACTCGATCCGTTCAGCGCATCAACGCTGAGAACTTCGCCGTGGCGACCTTCTCACCATCAACCAGGGCCAAGGCATCAAACCACAGGAAGTGCCCGCGCTGACGCTCGATCTTGACCTCATAAACCAGTCTGTCCCCGGGACGTACCGGTTTGCGGAATCGCGCCTCACTCACATCGGACAGCAGGCAACCTTTGTAGACGCACCCTGTCGCGTAATACCCGAATATCGCCGCCGTCTGCGCCAAGCCCTCGATGATGAAGACACCCGGTAAAACCGGGTCGCCCGGAAAATGCCCCTGCAAAGCCGACTCTGAACCCGAGATGTTGCGGTACGCAACAATCTTGTCGCCGGGCGTCATGCTGGTGACACGATCGACCAGCAAGAAGGGATAACGGTGAGGAATGCACCTCTGGATGGCCTCGGTGTCCATCGGCATCGCTGGCAACTGAGCGTCGGAAAAAGTCATTTTCATGGTTTACTTCTTCGACTTTCCCGATGGTTTCTTGGCTTCCTTCGAGTAGCGATCGACCACGTCCTTGGTCAAATCAACTGGCTCCTGCAAATAAAGAAGCCCCGCGGAGTTGGACTCAAACACGGCCTCGATCCCGCGTTCCTTCGCGATCTTCTCGACAAGCCCCGCGACTTTCACCGCGATGGCTTGCGTCGCCTTCTGCTCCTTGCGCTTGATGTTCGACTGGAATTCCATTTCAGCATTACGCAACGACAGGAACTTCTCCTGGAACTCCTTTTGCTTGTTCATGCGCGCTTCTTCCGAAAGGAGGCTCGCCTTCGACTTCCACTCGTCGTTCATCTTGTCGAGTTCTTCTTTCTGCTTCTGTAGGTCCTTTTCCTTTTCTTTGATCTCCTTCTCGAGATCGGCACGCGCCGTCTTGCCCTCGTCGACATTCAGGATGACATCCTGCATGTCAACCACCGCGTACTTGCGCCCTTCGGCAAGAGCGGCGCCTGATGCCATGAGGCAACTAGCCACGAGGCCGGCAAAAATACCCGCAAAGCCGGCAACCGAATTACGATTCATCATGATGTTGTCCTCCTTCGACAACCGCCTGAGGGCGGCATGGTTCAATAACCGATGTAGAAAATGATCTTTGACTCACCAAGCTGCCCGTTCTCATAAGGATACGCCCATTCAAACCTGAACGGCGCGATCGGCGTGATCCAGCGGATCCCGAATCCAACGTCCTTGTGAAATCCATCGAGACTCATCGCGTCACCGTCGTCAAAGACACGTCCGGCGTCCGCGAAAACCAGCGCCTTGATTCCTGCCTCGGGGATCAACGGCACGAAATACTCGACCTGGCCGATAACCTTCTTGTCGCCACCTTTGATCAGCCTGGTCACTGGATCACCGGGGGACTTCATGACGCTGAACTTCGGGCCGAGAGACCACAGGTCGTAGCCGCGCAAATCGTTCGGGCCACCAAGGCGGTAACGCTCCAGGAACGGAACCTCCTTGTCTCCGAAAGGATAGATGTAAGATACGGTACCGTGCAGTTTGAAATACGTCCGGAATGACTCAGACCAGTCGATGGGATGATATTTCGCCACGTCGAGCACGCTTTCCATGAACTGCTGGTTGCCCCCGAGCAACCGGCCGCCGGTGAATTGCTGGCGCAATTCCACCTCGGAACCCTCGTTCGGATCGATGTAGTTGTTGGTGTCCACTCGATTCAGGCTGAAGATCGCGCTCGATGAAAGTCCGGAATCCCGGAAACGGTCGACCAGATATACGTCACTCTTCTGATTGATGTGTTCCGCCCGGTAGGTCAGCCGCCCGCGAACTTCCTCGAACAACTTCCTGCCGACAAAGACCGAGCCGCCCGTTCGGTCCTCGAGGATCTCGACATCCTCAAGAGGATTGCGCACTTCATGCTTCACCGAGGCCGAGGCGCCAGCCAACCAGTCCGAATCGTTCACGCGCGGGTTGGTGAACCCTGCCTCAAACGAGTAGTTCCGCCCACCGTTCCAGCGCGCTGTCAAATTCGTCTTCCAGCCAAAGCCCGACTGGTTCTGCTCGTCATAACGCCCCTGCCCGAAGAAGGAGCCCTCGCTCGTGTTCTGTCCGGGACTGAAGCCAAGCGCCGCCTGCAACTGGCCGGTCGGTTTTTCTTTCACGCGCAATTTGAGGTTCAGGCGGTCCTGGTGGTCCGGATCGCGTTCCTTCAGGATCTGCACGTCCTCAAAGAAGCCCAGCCGGTTCACGTTCTTCTTCGATTGTGTCAGTTTGGTGCCGCTGTACAGTTCCGCGTCGTGCACATCGATCTCACGGCGGATCACGTTGTCCCGGGTCTTTGTGTTGCCCAGAATCTCCATGGATCCGAAATAGACTTTCTCGCCCTTCTGGATCTCATATTCGATGTCTACCGTGCGCGTGTCGCGATTGAAATTGGTCTTGGGATTGACGTACGCGTAGGCGTATCCGAGGTCGCCATACTTGTCCCCCAGCATCTCGATGTCCTTGACGAACTGTGAGTACCGGAACAGGGCACCCGCCTTGAGGGCCATTGGCTCAGTCAACTCCGCCGTCTCGAACAGCATGTCGCCCGAGAACGAGATCTTGCCGACATTGTACTGCACCCCCTCCTCGACCTGGAATGTGACGCGCACAAACTGCCGGTCGGGATCCATCACCGTCAGCGGTTTTGCCACCTTGACCTCGGCAAAACCTGCGTCACGGTACCAGTAGGACAGGAACTCTAGGTCACGCTTCAGGAAATCGTCCTGGTAAATACCGCCAGATGACAAGGAACTGGACCTCGTAACCGGACGCAGCGCAAGTTTCTCGATCAAGTCACCATAGGTGAAATGCTTGTTGCCAATGATCGAGACTTCACCGACACGAAGCTTGCCGCCTTCGTCAACCACAAAGGTCAATACGGCCTCGTTTGCCGCTTTCATCTCGACGGTGTGCGTGATCCTCGCGAGGTAGAAACCTTTCTCCGTGTACTGCCGCTCGATCAATCGCACGTCGTTCGAAATCGCGCTGTCGCTGATGATCGTGTAGAGCTTCGTCTGGATCTTGTCCTTCACGTCGTCTGGCTTGACTTCCTTCATGCCCTCGAACTTGATCTCAACAATCGCGGGTTTCTCCACTACCTGCACGATCACCTTCACGCCTTCCGGAGCTTCCTCCTTGAAGACACGCACGTCGGAGAAATACCCGAGGTCAAACAACGCCTTGATGTCAGCCCTGACCGTGGCCGCGTCAAATGACGCGCCCTTGCGTGTCTTGAGAATCGTGACGATCGCGTCAGCCTCGACTTTGGCATTGCCGCGCACGACGACGTCCGTGACAGCCTCACCGGCGGACTCAAGGCCCGTCTTCGACTGGGAAAATCCTTCCACCGACGGGACGACGGCCACCGCCATCCCGAACACCAGCGCGCAGGCAACCAGCATCGCGCGCCCGACGAAACCACACCCCGTCGCCGGAATCATGCTCTTGCTCAAAGGGCAACTCCTGTTCCTGACAGGACGCGCCCGTCTTCCATGACGATCCTGGACGGCATGCGCTCAGCGAGTTGCTGGTCATGAGTCACCAGGATCATGGTCGTATTGTGGCGGGCAGCCAGATCGATCAGCAGATCCTGGATCGCCAGGCTTGTATTCTTGTCGAGGTTGCCAGTTGGCTCATCCGCCAGCAAAACCTCCGGTTCCATGAACAGGGCCCGCGCGATGGCAACCCGTTGCTGCTCTCCGCCGGAAAGTTCTGCCGGCCGGTGATTCGCGCGCGCGCCCAGCCCAACCGCGTCCAGCAATCGCGCGGCGCGCTCCCGTGCCCCGGAGCCCCGCACGCCGGCGATCACGCCCGGCATCATGACATTCTCAAGCGCCGAGAACTCCGGCAGCAGGTTGCTGGACTGGAAAACAAAACCCAGTTTTTCATTGCGGAATTTCGAAGTGACCTGATCGGAAAGTCGCGAGACATCAACCCCACCGATCATCACACGACCTTGCGAGGGACGGTCCAACGTGCCGATGATATGCAACAAGGTACTCTTGCCCGCGCCGGAACGCCCCGTCACGGCGACACAACTGCCGCGCTCGATGCGCAGGCTCACATCGTGCAGCGCCTCGACACGCTGGGATTCGACGACGAAGGCCTTGGTCACGCCCCTCAACTCGATGGCAGCGCGCTTCGGGGTACCGTCAGCGACCATGTTTGCAGCCTCGTTCACTCGTACCTCAATCCGGCGCCCGGGTCCTGTCCCGCGGCGACCCATGCCGGGTATGCTGACGCGGCGAAACTGAATCCAAGGGCAGCCAGCACAATCACCAGGTAGTCCACCGGCAGGTATTTCACCGGCAGGACCTTCAAATAATAAATGTCCGCGGGCAACGGCACTCCTCGCGTGAATTCAACCGCAAGGCAGAGCAGGATCCCCACAGTCAGGCCGAGCAGCGCGCCCGTGACGCCAATCACGACGCCATGGATCAAATAAAGGCGCAACACATCCCGCCGACTCATTCCCAAGGCCCGCATCAAGCTGACGTGCCCTCGCTTATGAAAGACCGTCATCATCATCGTGCCGCTGATCGAAAAAGCGGCAACAACAACCACCAGCATAAGGATGGATCCCATGGCGAATTTCTCTAGTTTCAAGGCAAAGAGCAATGACTTATTTGCCTCTTGCCAGGTCTGCAACCGCAGCCCGGAATCAGCTCCCAGAGCCCGTTCGAAAGTTTTTTTCACACGATCGACGCGCATCGGGTCGCGCAACGAGAATCCAATTCCCGACACAAAACGGTCAACCGCGAGTGATTCGTCAAAATCGGCCATGAACCGTCGCCCCTCATCGAGGCTCGTGACGGCCCATTTGCTGTCGTAATTGAACATCCCGGTCGAAAAAATTCCCGTGACGACAAACGAACGGGACAACGTGCCGCCGCCCAGAATCGAGCCGACTCCAGTCTGCGGCGACAAAACCACCAGTTCGTCGCCGACCGCGATTTGCAACTGGTCCGCCAGCTGGTCCCCGAGAGCGATTCCGGGCAACGAGCTGTGTTCCCGCGCGCCGCGCCCCTGGCGAGCCCCGACATCCCCGATCCCTCCGTTGATGAATGCCCCGTTGAATCCCCAATTGGAGGCGCCAATCGCCGGATCAACGCCGAACAATGTTGCCGACGACATGAACCGTTTTCGCTTGATAACAACATCGGCTTCGGTGAATGGCTCGAGGCGTTGCGCCTCGGGAACCGCCCGGGCGATTTGCTCGAGGGGATGTTCTTTCAAACTGAAACCGGCAACTGCGTTTTCCGCCATCACCTCGACGTGGGGTTGGCCGACCAGCATCTTGCGCCGCAAGTCGGCCTCAAATCCGGCCATCACGGACAACACAACGACCAGCGCCATGACTCCCGTCGCGACACCCGCGATGGACATCGTGGTCATGAACGAAAGGCCCCGCGTCCCCGGCAAAACCCGGGCGCGTACCGAACGCAGCTGACGCCACGCCATCCAAATCAGCGCCCGCAAGTGCATCGCTCTGGAGACCTCCGATAACTGGCTGTTGACCAGCCCTCCAATGAAGCACAGCAACAAACGGGAATCACTAAATTTTTGGTTAATTTTTGAAAGTTTGCCTAAAGACCTGCCAGCAGCCTCCGAAGCCTCTCCTGCGCAACGGCCAGGGAGTTTCGCAAAAGCCCCCGGGTCAGCGCGCCCGCCAGAACCGGGAGGAGTCGTGATGAGTCAAGGTCTGAGCATGGAAGGCAGGAAACTGAAACGCTGGATCCGCCATCGTAGAGGATCGAATTCGGCGAAACGTCCGGCCGGCCTTGGCGCGACCCGCCCGCTGTCCATGCCGAACCCGCCCCAAAACTCCGCAGAAGATGTCCCGCCACCTCGCCCGCGCCGGGACAAGGAATCCGCCTGAAGGCACCTTCGAGGAACGCCTTTTGTGGGTCACCTGTCCGGCGCCCCCTCCTCAACCCTGGGATCCGGTCCTTCGGTTCGCGACTTGCTTCACGACTTCGATGATCCGGTCGACCTCCGCCCCGTCCGTGCCGGGACCGAAACTGATCCGGACGGAATTGAGCGCCACCCATTCCGGATACCCCATCGCCAGCAGCACGTGACTCGGCCGTCCGACGCCGGAGGAGCATGCGCTTCCGCTGGATGCCGCGATACCCGACAAGTCCATGTTCAGCAGCAAGTCATCGCCGCTCACGCGGTCGATGTGGAAATTCACCGTGTTGGCGATGCCAGTCGCGGGATCCCCGTGGATGACAGCCCCGCCGATCCCGAGCAACGCCGCGACAAAATGCGCCTGGACATCACGCTCACGGTCTTCCCAGGCGCCAGACCCGGCGCTCACCAGGTCGCGCGCCCTCAACCCGAACGAGATGATCCCCGGGACATTTTCCGTACCCGGCCGGCGCGCCCGCTCCTGGCCGCCGCCCAGCATCAGGGCCTGCAGCCTGGAACCCGCCTTCAGGTAAAGAGCGCCGCATCCTTTGAAGGCTCCGACCTTGTGACCGGAGAACGCCGCCGAATCAACCTTGGTGCGCGCGAGAAACGCGATGTCGATCTTGCCAAGGGCCTGGACCGCGTCCGTGTGGAAATGGATGAGAGGGTTCCGCTCCTTGACCGCGCCGGCCAGTTCCGCGACGGGATTGACCGCGCCGGTCTCGTTGTTGACCATCATGACGCTGACAAGGACCGTGTCGCGCTGGATCATCCGCAGCATTTCCTCACGCGATACCCTGCCATCGCGATCCACCGGCGCGATCGAGAGGACAATGCGCCCGCGTTCGGCAAGGACCTGCGCCACCTCGATGACCGAAGAGTGCTCCGTGGCGCCGATGATCACGTGCGGCTTTCCGCCGCCGTCGCCTTGTTTTCCGGCAACACCCTGGATCACCAGGTTGTTGGCCTCCGTGGCGCCAGAAGTGAAAACGATTTCCTGGGCACGACATCCAACGAGGTTGGCGACGTGCGTGCGGGCCTCCTCGATAGCGACTTTCGCGCGCCGCCCCGTCGCGTGCTGCGATGACGGGTTGCCATCGAACTGGCGCAAGGCGGCCACGACCGCGTCAAGATGCGCGTCATCGAGCGGCACCGTCGAATTGTAGTCGGCATAGATCCGGGTATGTTTGCTGCTGGTTGTCATGTCACTTCTGCGGATTCAGGACTTCGCCCAGGACACGGCGGCGCGCGGCACGCAACTGGGAACTCTTGTAACGTCCGTGCGCGGCGGCTCCCTGACTGTTCTGCGTATACGACGTCTGATCCATAATTTGAATCTCGAAAGGGAAAAAAGCGCACATGTCCATTTCCCGGTCCATCCCGTGCCAACCCTTGATGGCTGCGGTCAGCTCCTTGAGCGCCTTGGAGGCCTGAGTCCGCCCCAGCGTCCGGGAAGCCTCCTCAAAGCGGCGCAGCCAGGCGAATGCCGGGTTCATGCCCCGGATGAGCTGGCGCCCGGTGAGTTGAATCGACCGGTAGGTCGCGGCCGAGTGCGGGTTGTCCACCTCCTCGGCTGGCGGTGGAATCGCGAGAGCCGCCATGCGTTTCTGGAACTGATCTGGCGAGATCTTGTCGCTCAGCAGCAGTCCCCGCAGGTTGTCCAGCTCAGCCCGGAAACGGTCCACATCGAGGAGGCTGTTGCGGGCCCGGGCCGGAATGCAGTTCGGGTAGCTCATGATCCCCAGATCCGTGAGCATCCGGATCAGCAGCAGCGAGTCAGCCTGGTTCATCGTGACCATGCGGACGCCGACGAGATCGTAGATGGTCTCGGCGACATTGGCCCTCTTGTGCAGCAACTTCAGCAAGATCGACTGGCGCGACTTGGCGGCTTTCCAGTCAAACTTGACAAGGGGAACGATCAGGTCGCCATGCCCGAACCCCGTAACCGTGCCGGCTGAATTGCGCTGCAGGTATTCCTCGAAACGGCTCTTTATTTGTTCGCGCGCCGCGTCCACGTTCACGTAACGATAAGAACCCTCGATGTGCGCGATAGAGTGAGCGACCCGCAAGACCGCGCACGACCACGCGCGCCGCAACCGGTGGGCTTCCTCATGTTGCGCGGCCCAGCCCAGGAGCCACCGCGGATCATCGCAGGCCATGATTTCCGCGGGCGGACGCAACCCGTTGCGCCACTCACGGGGCATGAGTTCACGCTCGATGAATGCGAGCGACTCGACGATCACAGAGTGCATCAATCGCGCGTCCGCCGGATGGTCTGGATTGTATCCGTAGGACACAAGGAATCGCGTCGCTTCCTCCATGGTGCGCACGTATGTCGAAGGCGTGTCGATGGAAGATTCGCCACCGATCAGCACGTCCATGACGGGCCAACGGAACTGCCAGTGCGCTGCGATTTGCTTTTTCGCGTCCATGCTACAATCAAGTTTAAGGGAACAAACGGTCGGGACCAAACATGCGCCAAAAATATCCTATGCAATTGAAATTAATGTTTTTTTTCTCGCTTCTCCGCATGATGCGGCTGGCGACTGGCCTCTGCGTCGCCACCCTGTTGACGCCCGGCGGGACACAACTCGTGCTCGCGAGTGACGCCCCGAAAAAAGAGGAGCAGGCTACTGCCGGCCACGATGCCGGAAAAAAGAGCGCCGGAAAAAAGGGCGGCAAGCACGAAGAGGAAAAGCCAGTCGAGACCAAATCCAAGATGGAACTCACCGACGGATACGTCCACGAGTGGATTCCATTCCCGCCATTCAACGCGATCGCGCTGCCAGGAGGCGACAAGTTCTCGTACAAACCGGCTCGCGGCGAGATGACTGTCGTCTTCCTCGTGGCGACATGGTGCGCGCCGTGCGTGAAAATGATGCCGGAGATCCTGCGCATGCAGGCGCGAACCGCAAGACTTCCCGTGCGTTACATCAACATTTTCACCCATGACACGAAACAAGACGCGACCGGGTTCATGAAGGAGCACGGCATGAAATCTGGCGTCCTCGCGACGCACGAGGTTCTGGCCACTTTCAAGAATCCAGAGTTGCCTGCGATTTATGTCGGCGATCGCAACTCATTCATGTTGATGCGATACCTCAAGGCCTCGCCGCAGGACCTCGCGGAAGTCGAGGAATCCGTGAAGTACATGACCGCCATCTGACTCCCCCCGTCAATGCGGCTTTGGCGTCGGCGAAGGCTCGGGGGTCGGCTCTTCTTTCTTTGGCGGCGGGACTTTCTCTGCCCTAAACGACTGGTCGCGCATACAATTCAGAGGCAGATACAAATACGCGTAACGATCCGCGCCGTGGCACTCCATCAGCCCACCTTCCGGGAACTCGGGCCCTGAAGTCTCGTAGGTGTACCGACACTCACCCACCATGCCAGGCGTGACGGCGCCATCCGGCATGAAGTTCGCGGCGTTCATCGTGAAGGCGCCAAATCGCGAGATCTTCCAGGTGAAATCGGTCGGCTGGAACGGCCCTTTTGGTTTCGGCGTCGGTGTCGGAACCAGCTTGACGCCTTTTTTCGGACCCTTGGCCTTCTCGGCCTCCGCCTTCGCCTTCGCCTTCCCTCCAGCCTTGCGCGCCTCGCGCTCCTCACGCAATTTACTGCGACGGTGCGTCTCGCGATAACCAAACCCGTCCTTCGAGAGCGGCTGGTCGCCCGTGTCCAGATAAACCTCCGGCCCGGAATCCACCATGTAATCTTTCGGAGGGAAACGGATGAACCAACGATCGCCGCTGAAGAGGTTCACAAAAACCCGGCGTCCCATCTCCCCGTCGCGGGTTGCCTCGCAACCGCGAATGTAAACCGGCGTCGGTTCCGCCGGAATCTTGACGTTGTAGGGAACGACGAACGCGATCCGGTGCGGCAATCGCCACGAGACACGCGTTCCCTGGTCGTCTTTGCCGGCGCGGACGAGCCACGTCAATTCCGAGTATTCGTCCATCTCGCCCAAACGAAACGGGACATCCTGCGCCTTGCAGACCTTGACGGGCGGGCGCATCGCGGCCGGATCCGACTCCTGGGTCAGGCGCTCGATCCGGAAACAACTGCCTTTCGGCGGCGAGACATGGATATACCCGCCCAGCCTCTCCGGCGGAACATCCGTCCCCGCGATGATCTTCTGCTGCTCTGGAGATGGTTCAAGCCTTGCCTCCTCGAAAGGAGACGGCGAGAAAAACGGAGCCAGCGCGGCGACCCGTTCCGGTTCGCCCATCGCCCCGAATCCTGCCGGGATCGCGGCCGCCACCGTCGTGGACATCAGGCAAGTCACGATCATCAAACGTCGCCGGTTTAACAGGCCGCGCCGCAAATCAAGGCTCCTGGTCGATCATGAAGATGTCGGTCGTGCGCGCCACGGTATAGAAAATACGCTTCGCGGCTTTGTCCCACTGCGGCCATCGCTCGTCGGAATAGGCTGTGTTTGTAATGAAGCGCTTGTCGCGACTGCCCGCCACTTTCAGGTCATAACCCGCGATCTTGTTGCCGCTCATGCGCGCGCCCGCGTACAGCAACTCGCCCTTTTCCGGATGCCATGCCGGATCCCGGCCGCGATCGACCAGTTCCGGTGAGGCGCCATCGATGCTGCGGTAAACGTAACCCTCGACGGTCGCCCATGCCACCGCGGAACCATCAGGACTCATCGAAAACGACTCCAGCGCGGATCCGTCGTCTTCAAGCCTGGTCATTTTTGCCGGATCACTGCCTTTTGAGTCACCCGACTCGAACCACAGGATTCCGCCCGCGGTCGCCACGTATTTTCCCTTGCCGTGGTTGCGGTGGGCGATCTGCCACTTCGCGAGACGGTCGTCCGGAAAATCGAGCTTCACCGCCGTCAACCCGGCAGGCGTGAACACGTATGCACCCAACGTCCGGGCGTCCATCGTCGGATACCCCGTCGCGGAATCCAACGTACGGATTGTCTTGCTGGCCGCAAGGGCGGCGTCAAAAATCTCGATGTTTGTCGCGGTCGTTTTCGAGTCGGCTTTCGTGTCCAGGTAAATCAGGCGGAACCCGTCAGGAGCCCAGGTGTAGGCTGGACCAGTGGGCACCAATCCCACGCGATGCACGCTGGAATCCTTCAAATCGGGCACCTTCAGGACTTCACCCTGGCGGAACGCGAGAAAACGTCCCTTCGGGTCCAGACGCAGCATCTCGGGCGCGTCACCCAGGCGCAAAACAGCCTGCGGACCCGTTTCGGGCGGCACCGGCACGGCCGAGAGGGCGCGATGGCCCACCCAAAAAAAGGCAAATAATGCAATAAATTTGAAAACTTGCATCACAAACCCACCAACAATGCTGCGGCTTCAAGATTTGGCCGAAATGATCCGTAATATTAGTATTGAGGAAAGCCGCTTCGGAGGGAACCCATGTCCGGACAAAACTTGAGAAAATGGATGGTCAGAGACTTCAAAGACATCAAGTCCGTGTTCAAGACCACGTTCAGTTCTGCGGTCATCCTGGCCATGGCGTTCGGGGTTTTGACAACGTGGGCACCCACAGACTCCGCGTGGGCCAAAGGGCGCGAGAAGTTCATCACCCGCGAGGCCAAGTCGGCCAAATCGGCCAAGGGCGACAAGACCAAGGTCAATTTCGATGAAGTGGACATCGGCGGCCAGCGCAAGACGCCCCTCGGTTCGCTGGTGAACAACAACCGTCTCGACAAGAATTACAACTTCATCAAGCTGCGCCCGAGCTGGCACCCCGAGATGATCGAATCCGCGTCCAGCCTTGAATCGGGCGGACGCTGAAACACCAGATTTTCCCTTAAGTTCCGACCGTTTTGACCGATTCCCTCCAAGGGCGCGTCTGAAAGGCGCGCCGGAGGAAATCTTGCGTAACAACCTGAAATCAAAAAGTTTAATCATCCTCGCAGGATTCGCTGTTGCAGTTCCCGTCCGCGCTACGGCACAGGCGGCTGCCGCGGAAACCAATGAATTGACTGTCCTCGATGACGACGGCTTCGCCTCGCCTCGCGCAGCTGCCCTCGGCGGTTCCATCGCCAGCATGGCCGACGACATGGACGCGGCCTGGCATAACCCGGCCGGCATCGGCGGGTTCGGCCTCGGCAAGTCCGCCGGGAAGATCCCGCTGGCGCGCAAAGTCTATTTCCCGCATGTCCTGATCGGCGCCAACACCAACACCTATTCACTGAACCGTTCGTTCCGCAACGAAAACGCCGCCAACGATCCCGCCGTCGGCAAGGCGTTGATCGACGCGACCGAGGGCAAACGCCAATACTTCCGCAACACGCTGTCCGCCGGGGCTGTCGTCGGGCGCTTGATGTTCCTGCCGTACTATGACACCCAGCTCGCCGCCGTCCCGGCGCTGGACGACAATTCCAACATCAACGTCGCGCATCGCACGCGCGCCGGGCAGGGCGTTGGCTTCAGTTTCACGGAACCAAAAGGCCTGGTCAGCGTCGGTTTCTTCCGCAACCAGTTCCGCCAGACCGAATCGCGAGGAACGGCCACCTACGAGCAACTCATCACGAAGTCCGGGCGTGACTCGTTCGTCTCCGACAACAGCCAGACCTTCGCGGTCACGGACGATACGGCCGGAGTCCTGTGGCGCATGAATGACAAGCTCGCGCCGACGCTGGGCGTGACCGCCCACCATTTCAACAACACCAGCTACAAGTCCCAGACGGACGGCGTTGATTCGTATGTCGTGAAGCAGGATTTGACGGTCGGTTTCAGCATGATCCCGAAAGACCGGGGAGACTTCCATGTGGCGTTCTGCGTCGAGGCCGACCGCCTGATGCAGAAAGAGATTGCCCTGTCGAAAAAGATCCATACCGGCGTCGAATTCACCGTTGGCGACCTGCCCGGCAGTTACGCCCTGGCCGCACTGCGGGCCGGGTGGGAGAATGCTGGCCCCAGTTTCGGCCTCTTTCTGAACGGCGGCCTCGTCAACCTTGAAATTTCCTCGCGGGCCGAGGATATTGGCGACGGCAACAAACGCGTCATCGAGCGCCGCCTGGCTGGAACGGTCTTCGTCAATGTCTCAGAGTTTTGATTGAATCCCCTGCTGCACATCAAAGATGCCGGTTTCTCGTATCCGGGGCGGACCCTGTTCCGTTCGGTGAACCTCCTCGTTTCCGCCGGGGAAATCGTCCACTTGCGTGGCCCGAACGGCGCCGGCAAGTCGACTTTGCTGCGTATATGCGCAGGCCTCTTGGCGGCGCAATCCGGTGACGTTGAACTTGATCCACGTCACTTTGAGTATCTCCCCGCCGAGTCAAACGGCCTGCACCTGAAACTGGGCGCCGTTGACAACCTGGCCTTCTGGTACGAATTGCGCGCGGGGCGCAAGCCGCGCGTCGAGGAATTGCGCCTTGCCCTGGCGACCTGGAAACTGGATCACCCACTCGTCTCCGGAATCGCGGGCGGCCAACCCGCGCGCCTCTCGCTCCCTGCCGGCAAGTTTTCAACCGGCATGAAACGCAGGCTCGCCCTTGCGCGCGTCATGATGAATGCCGCGCCTCTGTGGCTCCTTGATGAACCAGTCTCGGGGCTCGACGAGGACGCGGTCCAAACTTTCGTGACGGTCCTCCGTCAACATCTCGCGAAGGGCGGCGCTGCCGTCATCGTCTCCCACGACACGCGGATTTTCGCGGGTTTTGACGCGCGCGTCCTGGACATCCCGCCGGGAGGCCCCCGGTGAGAGCGTTCCGTGTGATATTCCGCCAGACTTTGAAGGCCGAGTTCGCCGACCGTGAACGGGTCCTTTCGCCGCTCCTGTTCGCGATGGTGATCCTGGTGGTCATTGCCTTCACGTTCGGCGAGCCCGCGCCTGAATCGCGCCCGGCCGCGTTCATCGCGCAGGTTTTCCTGAGCCTCATCCTCGCGACCCAGACGGCCCTGGCCCGTGCCTTTGACCCGGAACAACAGGACCGCGCTTTTGATTTGTTGCGCGCCGCCCCGATCTCCCCCGGATCGATCTATGTCGCGAAATTGCTCGTTGTGGTCATGCAGGGCGCGACGATCCTCGTCCCGTCGATCGCCGTCAGCGCCCTCTTCTGCGGCGTCTCGCTGGCCCCGGATCGGCTCGCGGCCTTTGCCGGCCTCTGCCTCCTGACCGTGGCCGGCCTCGGCAGTCTGGGTGTGACCCTGGCCGCGATGACGCTCAAGGCCCACGCCCGCACCGTCCTGTTCCCGTTACTGTATTTCCCGTTGGCGACGCCGCTGCTGCTGGCCGGGACCCAGGGCGGCATCGCCTTGATCGCCCCCGAAACCGTTGTCACCGCCGCCTCGACCGTCTCAGGTTGGGTCACCATCGCCCTGTCCGCCAACGCCATCTTCCTGACCCTGGGCATTTTGCTGTTTGGCGAATTGGTCAAAAGCGATTAAAACCGGGTGCTTGACGTACTCGAGGTCTTTGCGATGCCCCGTTTCATGAAAGTCTCTGGCGTTGCGCTGTGGGCTTGCCTTTTGGCGGTCTGGGGCGCGGCCCTTTTTCTCGTGCCGGCCGACCAGAACCAGGGCGAGGTTTACCGGATCATCTACCTGCATGTGCCGTCTGCCATCGCCGCCTTCTCCGCCTGTTTTTTCCTGGCCGTCGGCGGCGGAATGGGACTGTGGTCACGCCGCGAGACTTTCCTGACGTGGCAGCGGGCCCTGGCCGAGACCGGTCTCCTGATGACCTGCCTCGCCCTCTTGACGGGGTCCATCTGGGGCAAGCCGACTTGGGGAACATGGTGGACATGGGACGCGCGCCTGACGACGACGTTCCTGCTGGCGATCTTGCTTGCGGGATGGCTGATGCTGCATTCGGCCCTGCCGCCGGGCAACCAGCGCCTTGCCGTCTGTTCCGGATTATCAATCTTCGTCTTCGCCGACGTCCCGATCATCTACAAGAGCGTCACCTGGTGGCGCACGCTGCACCAGCCGCCGACCATCATCCGTTCCGGTGGATCAACGATGGCTCCGGAAATGCTGGCCGTGCTCCTGTCCGGAATTGCCGTGATGATCCTGATGACCGTGTGGCTGGCATGGCTGCGTGTCGCCAGCCTCGAACTGGGGCGTGAACTGGAATCACAAACGGGAGCCGCCTTGACATGACGACTGGCGACCTCAACAACTGGACTTTTATTTTGGCGGCTTACGCCGCAGGGTTCATTGTCATCGCTGGCTACGCGGCGTGGGCCTGGCGCGAATGGCGCCGCCTGCGATCCATGCTGGGCGCGTTGCGCGGTGTCGAGGACGGGATGAACCAATGAACCACAACAAAAAAAACAACCGGATGAAATGGTGGCTCGGCGCGGCCGTGATTGGCGCCGCGATCGTGGCCATGGTTTCGGTTCAGCTGGGAAACAACGCCGTTTATTTCTTCACGCCCGACGAGGCCTTCGCGAAGGCAAGCGAACTCGCCGGCAAGACCGTTCGCGTCGGCGGCATGGTGACTCCTGGCTCGGTCACCTGGAACGCGCCGGAACTCGACTTGCGATTCAAGATGTCCGACTTGAAGGGGCATGAGATTGACGTCCATCATCGCGGCGCGCCGCCCGACATGTTCAAGGAAGGGCAAGGCGTTGTGGTCGAGGGAACCCTCGTCGCGGCCGGCGTTGGCGCGGCACCGCTGCAAATGAACTCGCGCAAATTGATGGTCAAGCATTCCGAGGAGTACAAGAAGCCCGGCGATCACAGCCAGTCGATCGACAAGGGCTTGCTTGAGAAATCGATCTTCAAGGAACAGGGCACGCCACAATGAGCGCTCCGGATATCATCGCGATGGATCACAGCCGTCGCAGGCACAGGGTCGTCTCACTGGTCCTGCTCGTTGCCTCGATCGCGACCGTGGCCCTTCTGGCGCGTGGGCTGTTCGTCAACGTCCAAAAGGTTCCATCGGCACTGGTCGGCAAAATGGCATCCGATTTTGAGATCCCGTCGATTGAAGAGAACGGCGGGAAAATCAGCCTGGCACAGTTCAAAGGCAGACCTGTCATCGTGAATTTCTGGGCCAGCTGGTGCACCAGTTGCCGAGAAGAGGCGGAATTGCTGGAGACATTCTGGAAAATCTGGAAGGACAAGGGCGTCCAGGTGGTCGGAATCGCTGTGCAGGATACTCCGGAAGCCGCACGCGAGTTCGCGCGCAAGGCCGGAAAGACATTCGTTCTGGGGCTGGACGAATCGGGAAAGACGGGGCTTGATTACGGGGTTTACGGAGTTCCGGAGACCTTCTTTATCGATGCCTCCGGTGTCATCCGCTACAAGGAAGCAGGTCCGCTGAGCCGGGAAACCCTGCTCACCGAAGCCGCGAAGATCATGACGACGTCTTCAACCAGCCCGTGACATCCATCACGAAACCAAGCGTGTAAGCCGCGATCAGGAACGGGGCAACCAGCCCGAGGAAAATAACGATCGGCAGGAACTCGACCAGATCGCGCGCGTTGTCGATCTTGAAATCTTCTTTGGTGAACATCATGGCGTCAGCAACCCTTCTGGCAGTTTCGTTCGCTTCAGAGTGAGAAAATCTTACCACCGGGCGAGTGAAATGCCAGCAAGAAAGGATCCTTCGCTCTTCGCTGCGCTCCGAGCTCAGGATGACGGAACGCCCGCGTCATTCTGAGGCCGCAGGCCGAAGAATCCTCTCCCCCGGCGTCATTCTGAGGCCGCAGGCCGAAGAATCCTCTCTTAACGGGTAATCGACTGCGTCGGGCTGTACACAACGAAGGCAGGATAGCCCGGAATGCGATCCAACAACTGGGCCGAGGCCTCAAAGGTGTAGGTACTACCGCTATCCAGCAACCTGTCGGGGATGACGATCGACGACGTTTCGGCGGCGACCAACGGGGATTCGTAAACTTTGACTCCGTCGGAATTGCTGATCGAGATGGACCAGGTATAGGAGGTCAGGTCGCCAAATGGAGCGGATGTCGTGGTTTTGGCGATGGTCCTCGTCGCCCCGTTCCAGGTGAAAGCCAAACTGCCAAGATCAACGGCCGGAAACGTGAAAGGAAATTCGGCGAATACCGGGGACGACGTGTCACCAAAGCCCAACTGCAGAAACAAGGACTGGTTGGGGCGCGGAGACTTGCCAGACCCCAGCAAAACCTTCCGCGCATAGATCAGGTCATCGGCGAAACCATCCTCGCTGCTGCCATCGTCCAGCAGAAGTTTGTCCCACGCGGATTGAGGGGCCGTATCCGTCGCCTCTATCACCGACCCGTTCAACAGTGCCTGAGGCCCCCGGATCTGGACGCTTTTCGGTGTCACGCCTTTGCGAACCTTTGTCGCCAGGGACAAATAAGTTTTCGTCGTTGATCCACTCGGACGGACCTCAACGGAAGCCGTGAAGTATTCCACACCGTTTCGGAAATTCTGGTCGCTGAATGACTCGGCCGTATCGATGACCAGGTTGCCATTGGCATCCGTGTCCACAACATCGCTCAGGCTGTCAGCGTCATCGTCCGGGTCAAACCAGTTCAACAAACCGTCACCGTCAATATCCGGGTCGATGTCATTGACAACCCCGTCCTGGTCAAGATCGACTGAACTCAAGCCACCAACAAGCCCGAGGCTCGACAAACCATCCGGACTGCCGTCACCATCGGAGTCAGCGACGCTGTCCGAGGTCAGGCTGATGCCCTCAAGGGATTGCGGCGTCACTACATACCCGCGGTGGATGAACCGCGGAAGATAACTCTTTGTCATCGTGAAAAATGTTTGCACCTTGGCGGTGGTTTCAGACGGTACGGCGAACACGCCGCGCACAAGATAATCCGGCGACAACAGGGTCAGACCGTGAGCCACCGACGGCCGGACACCCGGGATCGAAAAAATCCCCGAGGCATTGACCTCGCCCACACGGGAGATTCCGGTATCGCGTTCGGTCAGGACGACAACCCAACCGGACATGCGACTCTGGCCGCCCGACTGACCTGAGATTGACCCGCTCACCGTCGTCGACCCGTATAACGAGCCATCACCCGACGAAGACGATTCCGAGTCCGACCCCGCTGAACTGCCGCAGGCTGACACAAAAAAGGAAACCGCCAGGGCCGCAACAGCGAGCACGACGCGATGATTGCATGATCTCTGTGAACGGAATCTCAACAAAGTCGATTGATCCTCTAAAATTCCCGGCTGATCGCCCGTTACTGAGAGGTATTTCGGAGCTTCCGAGACTTTGTTAAGCTGCAAAACCGAATGAATGAAAATTTTCTTATTGTTTTCGGTAACTTGAATAGATCCAGAGGTCGCTGATTTGGGCGCTGACGGCCGTTTCACCAAGATCAACGAAGGCTTTAACTGCCTATTTTGCGGGCGAGACGTGCCGGCGGCGCCTCAAACCTGCCGCGACCACTGCACCTGGTGCCTGCACTCCCTGCACGTCGACATCAACCCCGGCGACCGGGCCAACCCCTGCCGGGGCCTTTTGAAACCAGTCGGTTACGAGAATACCGGCCACAAGGGCCTCATGATCCACTACAGGTGCCAGAAATGCGGCGAACACCACCGGAACCGCACGGCGCCGGACGACGACTACGATGCCATCTTGAAATTACAAGGCAGCTATAAAATCCCTTAAAATCCCTTGCGCCAAAACCGCGCCGGACTTACATTGCGCGGCGGGAAGGGGCCTGCTCGCAAACAGCAGGTCCGGCAGGGCGGACCATCGCTGCGGAAGACGTCAAAATCGACCGTGGAGGAAAGTCCGGACTCAACAGGGCAGGATGCTGGCTAACGGCCAGGCGGGGCAACCCGACGGAAAGTGCAACAGAAAGCAAACCGCCAACCCGCGAAGGCTGCAAAGTCGCGCGGCGGCAAGGGTGAAACGGTGTGGTAAGAGCACACCAGCGGCTTGGCGACAAGCCGGCTCGGCAAACCCCATCCTGAGCAAGACCAAATAGGAGGACACGGCGCGGGTCAAACCGCTCCGGCCGCTGGCCCGGCGGGTCCTCGGGTAGGTCGCTTGAGGACGCCAGTAATGGCGATCCCAGATGAATGATGGTCTCCCGTGGCGGCGAAAGTCGTCCCGGTAGACAGAATCCGGCTTACAGCCCCGCCACCGGCAATGTGGCGGGCAGGCCCCCCTCCCGGCTGAAACCAATCGTCAAACATCCACGAAAAATCGGGGAACGGGCGCACGCGATGCCTATCCGCCAGACGGACATCCTTCAGGACATATCCCCCCGGATCAACCCGGACGTAAATCCCTATGTCGCCAAAATGACCGCGGCTTTGACCGACGGTTCGATTCCGGTCCTTCAGGGATCGGCCCTCGGCGGTTGCAAGGGCAACTGGCGCGCGACTTTCGACCGGCTGCACGCGATGCGCGGCCGGACGCCATCCGATGAAAAACGCCCCCTGATCGTCGAGATTGGCTGTCACCTGGGCCTGACATTGAACGAGATGGCCGGAAACCATCCGGAAGCCGACTTTATCGGGATGGACATCACCTTCAAACGGGTCGTGACGGCGGCCGAAAGGTCCGCCCGCCAAGGACACCGCAACGTCGCAACGGTTCTGGGCAATGCCCGCGGGATGGATGCCATATTCGCCGACGGCGAGGTGGACGGTTTCGTGATTTTCTTCCCGGACCCGTGGATGAAGCGCGCGCAGAGCAAGCATCGCCTCGTGGACGGCGAGTTTGCCACGCTGCTGTCCAGAAAACTGGCCCCCGGTGCGTTTATCTGGATGAAAACGGATCAGAACGGATACTGGCAGGACGCCCGAGAAGCCTTTCTGCACGCCGGTTTCAAGCCAACCGAACCGGTTGATTTTTTCGCCGGGCGCATCTACGAGAGCACCTTTGAGAGGCGCTTCCGGCTGCAGGGCCTTTCCGCCCATGGCGGTCACATGCGGAAACCGGCGGCGCAGGCAAATTGAACAACAAGAATGTGTTAGACTGGAAGTTCATGAAGAACGATTTGCAGACATCAGTGTCCGAAAAAATTTCCCGCAGCTTGCTCGACGGGGCGCTGCCGGTCATGGCCGTTGCGAGCGCGACGAGGGCCGTGGATGGCAAGTCAACGATTCGAGTCTCCAGCCTCGAATCAATGGTTGCTTCCAACGCGTCAACGGACGCCAAGGGCCTGAAGCTTCACGATAAAGCCACCCAGTCCGGTAAAAAGTCGCCGGCAACGGATGACAACGGTGGCGCGAAAGTTTTGTCCATCAAACCCGGAGCTGTCTGACATCGTGGAACCCCCCTCAGTCCACATCAGCTCCAGCCTGAGATCCTGGAAGATTGACCGCCGCCGCGTCAGCGACCTCGTCACTCACATGGCAAGCCGCCTCGGTGTCGCGCACCTCGAGGTTCACGTGAGTTTTGTTGGCCCTGCCGCCATGCGCCGGATCAACAAGCAATTCCGCGAAAAGGACAAGTCAACCGACGTGCTTTCCTTTCCCCAGATGGAATGGCAGTCGCCAAAACTCGTCCAAAAAACAGCCAAAGCCAGCAAATCCGCGGAATCCACGCGGCGCAACCGGGACATGCTGCGCGGAACGCGTGGCGGCCTCGTTTCGTTCCACCATGAAAGCGTACTCGGGGACATGATCATCTGCCTCGACGCTGCGGAGAAAAACGCCCGCGAGGATGGCAACCCGGTCGCGAAGGAAGTTTGCTTCCTTCTGGCCCACGGCATGTTGCACCTGTGCGGACATGACCACCAGAATCCGGCAGAAAAGAAACTCATGTTTGGCGAGCAAGCCGCGTTGATGGAACAGCTTGAGGGATCCTGGCGTTCTTGTGTCCGGAGGACCCGCTGAGCATGCAAGAAACCGGCATGACATTTTTCCACTGGACCCTGGTCGCCGGGGCGGCGTTGCTGAATGGCATGGTTTCAGCCGCGGATTCCGCGATCACGACCACCGGGTTCTTGAAAGGAAAACAACTCCTCGAGGAAACATCCGGGCGGGATGCCGAGGCCATCAACTTCTGGCTCAAGTACCCGGAAAGGCTGAACGCGGCCATCGTCATCAGCAATACCGCGATCATCGCGGCGATGGCATCCGGCATGAGCTTGCAGTTTCTCGCCTCCGGATTACCGGCGCCCGAGGCGTGGGCAACGCTTTTGACCCTTCTCATCATCCTCGTCTTCGGCAAGATTCTGCCGAAGTCATGGGCGGCCGCGCGGGCTGACCGCCTCGTTGTCTTGTCGCTCCGGTTCTTGACCAACCTTCAGTGGATTCTTTTGCCGCTGGTCATGCCGATGGCCACGGCGACCATAGCCGTCACGAAGAAGTTCGGTGGCACGCAAAAACGTGACCGCGCGATCACCGAGGAAGAGATCGAATACCTCGTCGAGGAAGGCGAGAAGGCTGGAGTCCTCGAGGAAACAAAGAAAGACATGATCGTCAGCGTGTTTGATCTCGGAGAGACACGCGTACGCGAGATCATGACACCGCGGACGGCGATCAATGCGGTTGCCTCGGACGTTTCTTTTGACGAACTCATGAAAGTGGCGCTGGAAACGGGACACTCCCGCCTGCCTGTTTACCAGGAGACGATCGATCATGTGGTCGGAATCATCCTCGTGAAGGACTTGCTCCAGTACGCGCACCATCGTGGCCGGATTCCTGGTGATTTCTCGATCAGCCGCCTGATGCGCGCGCCGTTCTTCGTTCCCGAGACAAAGTTGATCATCGATGTCTTCAAGGACTTGAAACGCAGCAAGAATCACATGGCCGTCGTCATCGACGAATATGGCGGAACAGCCGGTATCGTGACCCTCGAGGACATCCTTGAGGAGATCGTCGGCGAGATCCAGGACGAGCACGACACCGAGGAAGCCAACTTCGTCGAAGTGGCCAACGGCGTGTTCCACGTCCTTGGATCGACCAATATTTACGAGTTCTTCGATCACTTCGGGATTACCGAGGATCAGTTTACGCCGGACGATCTTCAAGACGCCGACACGATCGGCGGATTTGTGGCAAAACGGCTTGGCCAGTTACCAGAGGCCGGACAAAAGATCCCGGTTTTCCACTTGCAAGTTGAAGTGCTCCAAGTCACGCGTCACCGGGTGCACTTGCTCGCGGTTCATACGCCGGTCGAACCGGCGAGTACCACGCTGGAGCCACTTGATTCATGAAATCCGGATACGCCATTGCCCACACCGTCGTCCTTGTCGCGGTATCGCTGTCGACCGGGACGGCCCGCGCCGGGACCAGTATCGCGGCGCTCAATACCACACCTCTCCGTTACCACGACGAGGCCGAAGTCACGTCCTGGATGAAGGCCCTGCCAGCGCGGGCTCCGGAAATGGTGCAGTACAGGGTCATTGGAACCTCGTTTGAGGGCCGGGAGATCGGCGTCATTTCGATCGGAAACGACGTCACTCGCGTCGGTGCCCGTAAACCGGCCATCGTGATCAACGCCACCCACCATGGCGATGAGAAAATCGGAACAGAATCCTCACTTCACTTGATCGAGACATTGATCGAGGAACGCGATCGACCTGATATCGCGCGGATGCTCGCCCGCTATGTCATTCACGTCCAGCCCATCGTCAATCCCGACGGACATTACCTCGGCACGCGGCTGGATTCCCGGCAGCGTGACATCAACCGGGATTATGCCTATCCCGGACGCCCCGATCGTCGAGCGTTCAAGACCCCGGAGGCGCGCGCGGTGAGGGACTTGATCGATGGCGAGGATGTCCAGGCGGCCATCGCCCTGCACTCGGGAACGGAGGGCGTCTTGTGGCCATGGTGCCACACGCGGGAAGCACCGCCTGACGCGCCATTCTTGACGCGCCTCGCGTGGCGCACGGCGCGCAGCATCGGCACCACCGCGCGACAGAGCTGGCACGACTATCCCAGCGCCGGCGAGTTCACTGATTTTGTTTATTGGCGTCAAAAGGCCCCGGCGCTGACCATTGAAGTCGACCGGCGCCACACGCCTCACCCGTCCCAGATCAACACAATTTCCGCCCGGACGACCAGGGGCATCCTCGCGTTCGTCGGCGAACTCATGAAGTCTTCTGAGTCGCGCGACATCGCCGCGAATCATTAACCCCGTCATCCTGAGCCCCCGTCATCCTGAGCCGAAGGCGAAGGATCCTCTCCCCGTCATCCTGAGCCCGAAGGGCGAAGGATCCTTTTCTTGGAGGAAAAGATTCTTCGGCCTGTGGCCTCAGAATGACGATACAAGCGCCCTCAGGTTGACGAGGCCGCGTCAGCGGCACTGTGCTGGATCACGAGGGTAAGGGATATTATTGCGGAAGCCGACAAGATGAGCGCTGGGCAGCGCCCCCGCGAGAATTTTCACAGAGTCGACCCTGGTGACCGTGCCGTCATCGTTGATCCCAAGTGCATCAAAACCATGCTGACTCCAGACCGGGCGAGTTCTGACCCAGCGGTCATCTGGTTCACTGAATACGTTGACTCCGACGTTGCCGGAAGAGCTCGCGCAATCATTCGAGACGGCCACGATGTTGGCGGTTCCGTTGCCATCGACATCCGCGACGACTGGATACTCGTGGGCCGTGTAGCTCGTATTCGGCGCCTCATACAAGACCGTGCCACTGGCACCGTCAAACACACGCAGGAACAGCTCGTCGTTGTAGACAACCTCAGTCTTGCCATCCCCGTTGAAGTCAAATGCCGTCGAACCAGTACGCGCGGACGACGCGTCTCTCGTGGGTCGGCTCCAGATCAGCGTCCCCGATGAATTGAATACGGCGTAACGCGTCTGACCAGCGATCCCGATCTCCAGGTTATGGTCTGGCGCTCCGTCAAAGTCCGCGATATTCGGAGGCCCCCCGCCAGCGTCGCCCAGGGGCTTCTCAAAAATCAGACCGCAAGAATCCGCGCGATAGGCCACCAACTGGACCGGAGTCGAAACGCTCGGTCCCACGACGGTCAGGAAATTGTCGCTCTTCTTCAACCGGGCGATGCCGATGTTCGCGAGGTCTTTGCTGAACCGGCAAATCGTAGTACCGGCGGCATTGAGGACGCCAGTACTGACAACAACCTCTGTGTCTCCAGAAAGATTCCCGTTAGCGGGATAAACATGCCTGCCTTTTGGCAAGTCGAACTTCTTCACTCCCGAACGCGAATCCAGCACCATCCCGGGCGCGACCACTTCCGGGACGCCATCGTTGTCGAGGTCGTTGATCGAGATCCCGTGAGCCCACATCGACACGACGCCCTGACCACTTCGAGAACCGGTAGAGACCGCGGATTTCCAGATCACGACACCATCGGAGTCAAAGGCAACGACGAATCCGGTCGTCCGCTCGATGGCGAAGACTTCCATCTTTCCGTCTCCGTTGATATCGGCGATCGCGGGGGCGACAACGGCGTCGACATCGACAGGGACAGGAGCCGTCACTCCGGCCGCGGTCCTGCCGATCCATTTATGCGCGCCGGTTTTGCCGTCGATCGCGAACAACCTGCCAGGATCAAACACAGCTCCGCTGCAATCCAGCCTTCCGTTCACGGTGCTGGCTTTTTTCATGCCAATCGCCAGGATGGACGGAGCCGCGTCCTCTTTCTTCAGTTTGCCAACACCCACTGTCGAGACGAATTCGTTGAATGGCGCCGAGTCACCGACGGGCAAGTATGTGAATAATTTCCGCGGAGTCACTACCGAAGATGGCAGGAGCTCAGGCAAACAACTTTTCGGCAAGTCAGATACGGGCAGTTCATCAGGCGACCGGGATGAGTCCATGTCTCGGTTTCTCACTTGACCCGTGCCCTTGAAGGACTCATCCGCGCAGCTGCTGGCAAAAATCGTCACCGCAAGCGTGAGGAAAATCGACACACGATTTGTGGAAATAGCCCGCAAACCAACCCCCGTCGCCCGAAAACATTTCCCCAGCTGATCGGCAACTGTCCAGGAATTCTGAGAGGAAATAAAAAAAGGGAGGAAGCTCGCGCAAGATACTGATTTCTTGAGATTTATTTAAGTCGCATTCGCATCTCAAAGACGCGATTTGCAGCGCTTTCCAAGGTCGCATAGAAAGCCGGACTCCGGGCGGCTTCCGCGCGAAGGGCCTCGATCGCAAGGCGGCAGCGTTCCACATGACGGCAGACGAGCAGCAAATCGGCCCCCGCGTTGACGGCCTCGATGAGCGCCATCTGCCATGCCTTCTCGTCTTGCGGAATCGCGCCCATGGTCATGTCATCACTGACCACAACGCCTTCGAAACCAAACTCCTGGCGCAGCAGACCGCCGATGATCTCGGGGGAACGGCTCGCTTCGCGGCGGGAAATCTGGGGATAAATCGCGTGCGAGATCATGACCATCTCGACCTTGCGGACCATCGCCCGGAACGGAATAAACTCGCGCTTGTCGAGGATGCCGCGTGGCAGGTCGATGACGGCGCTGCCCTGATGCGTATCGACCTGGGCGTCACCTTGACCGGGAAAATGCTTGAGGCACCCGAGAACTCCGGTTGACTGCAGGCCGTCCAGAAAAGCGCCCGCGCGACGGCAAACGGATTCGGCGTCCGTGCCAAACACCCGGTCGCCAATGGCCGTGTTGGTTGGTTCTGTCAGGATGTCGAGCACTGGCGCGAAGTTCACATTCACGCCGGCGCGCAGCAACGCCTTACCGACTTCCATGCCGTAGCTTTCGAGGACCGCAAGGCAAGCCAGGTCCGTCCCGCCGCCGGCGATGCGTTGCGCCGCGCCGAGGTCTGGAAAATGCGCCCTTGGCATGCGGGCGACCCGACCACCTTCCTGGTCGATCGCGATCAACATGGGAGGTGCACCGGACGGACGTGTTGCCTGAATCTGCGCCGTCAATGTCGCCGTTGCCTGATAACAATTGACGTCCTGGGGAATATTTCTGCGGAACAGTGTGACCCCAGCGGTGGCCTCGGATGCAAAAAACGCTGCCTCTTCCTGAGACAGCGTCATTGATTCGAATGCGCCTGCGATGATTGCGCTGGCTGCGTCCTGCTTCATCAGGGGGCCTTGTCCCTATTCGTCGATGATTTGCAGGATGTAGCGCTTGGACAACTTGGCGGCCGCGCAGTTCAGGATCGTCCGGATTGCGTCAGCCGTGCGGCCCTGGCGGCCGATCACCTTGCCGATGTCCTCCTTGGCGACCTTCAATTCAATGATGTTGGTTTGATTGCCGGCGATCTCGCTGATCTCAATGCGGCCGACTTCATCGACAAGGGCCTTGGCAATGAATTCCACCAACTCTTTCATCGACACATCATCATTTGTCATAGCATTATCCATAGTGGGCTTCAGAACAGCTTGGGGTTTTGGTTCAAAACGGCACCGCGACCGGAACAGCGACCAGAACAGGTACACCTGATATAAAGATTAGCGACCTGCGAGGAAGGGAGTCAAGCATGGCAAGCCTTGAGACGGAAACCACATTCAACGGGTCAATCGAATCGGTGTTTGACGCCATCAGAAAATATGAAAAGTACCCTGAGTATTTGCCGGGTGTTACGCGAATCGACGTGCTGCCAGCCAAGGAGAAAGGCTCGGTCTGCCAAGTCCGTTACGAGCTGAACATTGTGAAGACCTTCTACTACGTGCTGAACATGTACGAGGAAGGCCCCAGGAAAATATGGTGGAACCTCGCCGAGTCGAACATCCTGAAGGTTAACAATGGTTCGTGGACTTTCAAGGCCACGAAAGTCTCCGCCAAGGGATCTGAAAAAGGTAAAGAAAAAACCCATGCCAGCTACAAGCTCGACATCAAGTTCAAGGGACTCATCCCCAGTGCCATCACCGACCAGGTCGCGAAGGCGAACCTGCCACTGATGATGACGGGATTCCAGAAACTGATCGATGACAGTCATCGGTAGAGGATAGGAGAGGATAGGATTCTTCCTCTTCGCTACGCTCAGAGTCAGAATGACGGGGGCGTCAGAATGGCCATGGCGTCAGAGAGTCGAGACTTTGCGTAAATCCGACCAGTCGTAGATGAAATACCTGCCGCGCCACATGGCGATCTGCGGGTGATCCCCAAGCTCAAGACCCAAGTCCGCCAGAAGGTACCGGGTATTTTCCAAAGCCGCCCGCGGGACGGCATCCGTGACTTGACCGACAGGCATGATGATCGCGGGTGGTTTTGTGCTGACGTGCATCGGCGCAATGAGGGTCTCCTCATCCGATTCGAAGGCCCGGCGCCGAGCCTCGCGACGCAGTCGATCCAACGCCGCCAGCCACTTGCGCCCGTCGTCGCCCGACTCCTCCAGAAAGGCAGCTTTCGGGAGCGACATTGAGTAATCCGTGGGGTCATTCCCGCCGCCACATGGGCGGCCAATCGCGATCTGGTCGGCACCTTCCCCCAGAACCCGGCAACCCGCCGGCAGACCGGCCCCGCTCAAGTACTTGCGGGCCAATGATTCAAACAGCCCAGGGTCAAAATCACGCTCAAATCGCAACCAGAGGTCTTTGGCGGACTCTGCAACTACCTGAATTTGCGTAATTTTTTCTTCCAATTTCAAAAAAGCTCCACTAGATTCCGGCCCTGCGGTGTTGAGCGGTTATCATTCTTCCGGAATTCGTCCTGTAAAAATTTTGAACGCCTGTCAGCCAAGACTCAAGTCCCCAAAGGAAATTTGAGGCCGACCGGTGGTCGAGGTTACCTAGGCGAAGACCGGGATCGTCAACCGACTCGAATCATAAGTTTCTGTAATTTAAGGCACAAAGACATCGGCAGTAGACTTTGCCCACCGGAACGGGATTTTCCCGGAAGTGGTTTCAGGCACGGGCTCTGCCGTGGCACACGGCTTGCTCAAACAGTCAGCAGGGAGGACGGTTTCCTCCCCGACTTGCGGTCTATCGGCTGGCTGGTTCATCGGACGGAGGTTCCACATGCAAGATCATCACGCTTCAGGTCATCTCGAATCAAACCAGGACAAGGTCGTCTCGATCTTCAGCGCGCGCCAGAAGGTCGCGGCGCCAGCGTCACAAGAATCCGGCCAGCGCGAATCCCATGATGCAAAAGGGGATGCCAAAAGTTTCGATGAGATCATGCGCAAGAACGCCGAGAACCTGGATCGCATGCGTCGCGAGCGCCTGCAGGCCAACAAGGGCGTCCTGAAATCATACCGGATCAAAGACTGAGTTCATCATCGCCACGGGTCCAGGATCCCGTGGCGTTCTTGAAGATACCCGTTCTCTGTTCTTACCGTTGATGTTGCTGTTGTTAGATGCTGATGTTGAATGCTGTTGTGGAAGTGGAAGCAGAAATGAACTTTGAAGACAAGAACACCCAAGGCTCAATTCCGTCCAACCCGAACCTCGTCGACCTTCGCGACTTCAAGCGTCGCAAGGAATCCGCGGGTGAGTTCGCGCGTAACGAACGCAAGCCGCTTTACGTCAGCCACCTCACTGGCCGGATCAGCGATTCCGACAAGGTCAAGACCGAAGCCAATGACTTCGGCGATCGACTCGCCCGCATTCGCAACAGCCTCGACAAGATCAACAAACTGATCAGCGAACTCAAGACCCTTTCTTGAGCACCAGCGCCACTGTGACGACTCGGGTCATTTCCTGAGGAACCACGGCGTCTGGGCAGGATCCGAGGCTGCCAGTTGACTGATAGCGGCGACGGATTTTGGCATCGGCAAGTCATTTGAGACCGTGAACCGGTCGTAGGTTTCCCGCGAACAGTAAGCCGCGTCCAGCAACTCGGCGAGGGCCAGGATCTGGAACGGAATTGAAGCGCTCAGCTGAGACTTGTCGGCAGCCCCGAATCGTTTTTGAAAATCCCGCAACAAGCCCTGCCCCTTTTCCGATACGTCCAAGTCAGCCACGGTGGCCTCGCCCAAGGCCTTGAGGCTGCCGACAAGGCTCGCCTGCATCGACGCGACGGCTTGCCCGGTCGCTTGCAATCGCGTTTCCATGGTGGTCGCAACAATCACCGGGATGAATACGCGATGAATCACTGCCGGCTCGTTCAGTACCGAGAGGACAATGCGTGGCGCCGACGTACCACCGCCCGGGGATTCAACGCGCCAGCATGCTTGCAAATCAACGGCCTCGCCACTTGCCGAGCCCTTCTGCGGCGGCGCGCACAAGTTGGAAAAATGGTCCCGGCTGGTCAGGCGAATGAAGGCATCGCTTTCCCGTACCGTGAAAAGTGTGCGAATCGATGATGGCGTCGCCAGCCACACCCTGCGCAACGCGTCGATCGACTCCGGCGACGCCTCACTGTCCCCGGTCAGCCGCGATTGGATCTCCTCGCGCGACCGGCTCCACTCCGCCGCCAGTGCCTGATGCAGACTTGAATTCGTCTGCGCCAATCCTGCCAGGGCTGACTCTGACAGCCAACATTCCTGAGCCGTGCGTTGCTGATTCACGAACGCGTCGTAACTCTTCGTGGCGCTGCCGGACTTTGGCTTGCAGGCAAACGACGACAATGACAGCGCGACGACAATCGCGCGTGCGGGCATGGTCCGAATTTGACGGGACATCATATTCACTCCTCGTCTCCCCCTACTGGCCCCAAGCGCTCGTCGTATTATAGCCGCCCGTCGTACCATAGGGGGTGCTGGGCGACCTGTATCCGCCCGTGTAACCGCCAGTATATCCACCGGATGTCGTGTATCCGCCCGTATAACCGCCCGATGTCATGTAACCACCCGTGTAACCGCCCGTGTAACCACCCGATGTCATGTAACCGCCCGTGTAACCGCCGGTATATCCGCCGGACGTCATGGACCCGGTGGACATGAAGCTGTAGCTGCTGTAGCCGGGGGACATCATTGACGCGGCCAATGTCGTCTGCAGACCTTGCCCCGCGCAGCCGAGGATCCCGTCAAATCCATTTTTTCCCCGGCCGGACTGCAAGGAGCAACCAAGAAACGACAAAAGTCCGGCCGTTTGCGCTCGCTTTTGCGCGGCCTCTTCCTGTTTGCGGAGCATATCCATCTGCATGTCGACCGCGCTTGGGCCGGGGTTCGCTGTTGGAATCGGGGTGTACGTCGGCGGACCGGCGGTCGAACTCGTGGCAAAAGCGTTAAACTGCGGACGCGCAGAAGGCGTCGGCGGCGCGGAGCCCGTATCGGGCGCGCTTTGCTGGCACGTCGCGACCGACGCCGCGGCCAGGACTGGAATCAGACGCGTCATGAGTTTGAATGCCATTCAAAGTACCTGCGCGATGTAGGGAAGTTCGCGGTAACGCTGGTCCAGGTCAAGGCCATATCCTATCACGAACTCCCGCGTGATCTCAAAACCGACGTAGTCCACCGGAGTCCTCATCTGATGAGCCTCTGGTTTTGACAGCAACGAGCAGACACGCAGAGACTTCGGATTCCGCAAACTGAACATATCCCGCAGGAAATCGAGGGTCTTTCCGGTGTCCACGATATCCTCGACGAGAAGCACATTCCTGCCCTCGATCTTCGCGGACAAGTCCGACGTGATGCGGACATGCCCCGTGGATTGCGTGCCCTCGTAACTCGCAAGCCCGATGAAATCAATCTCGACAGGCGCCTTGATCTGACGCACAAGGTCCGCTGTGAAAATGAAAGCTCCCTTGAGAACCGACACGACAAGCAACGACTCTCCAGCGTAATCGCGGGTGATTTGCTCACCGAGTTCCTTGATGCGTTTAGCGATGGCACCTTCGTCAAACAGTGGACGTGTCTTCATGTGATCACCTTCCAGATCAATTTCCCGGATTCAACTCTCTGTCCCGGCGGCACCAGGACAAACGCGCCCGCCACCAGGTCATGCACGGCCTCGACATCCGATACGGATTGCGCGTGGATCTCCGCGAGGGGTTCACCCGGCTCTACAGGATGACCGACACGTTTCAAACCAGCAAGTCCGACAAGCGGGTTGATCGTATCCGTCACCTTCATCCGGCCACCACCCATCATCTGGATGGCAATTCCAAGTTTCCGTACGTCTATGGCCTCGATCACGGCGCCATCGCGGAACGCCGCGGGCAGCTCGACACGATGCCTCACCGGGGCCTTGATGAACCAGTCCCGGTCATCCAGTTTGCGGCGGTCGCCTCCCTGCGCGGCAACAACTTCACCAAAAACTTCAAACGCGCGACCGCTGGACAGATGGTGCCGGAGTCGTCTCACCGTCTCATCGAAGTCAGAGTCCGGACGGGCCAGGGCGACCATGTGCGCGGCCAGCTCTATCGACAAGTCGGTCGAGTCCTCCGGCCCTTCATTTTTCAATATGTCGATCGTCTCGGCGATTTCCAGCGCATTCCCTGCCATCGGCCCGAGGGGCGATCCCATGTCCGTCAGGCAACAGCGGATCTCGATTCCGAGCCGGCGCGCTGTCATCGCGATCATGTTCGCCAAGGACTCGGCGTCGGCCTTTTCGCGCATGAAAGCCCCGCTACCGAACTTGACGTCCATGACCAGCCCGCCGATTCCTTCAGCCAGTTTCTTTGAGAGGATCGAGGCCGTGATCAGAGGGATGGACTCAACGGTCGCGGTCACATCACGCAACGCGTAAAGGCGCTGGTCCAGCGGCGCGATTTCCTCGGTTTGCCCGAAAAATCCCCCATGCAACCGGTCCAGCTGGGCGCGCATCTTTTTGGCCGGGACCCTTACTTCCATCCCCGGAATGGCCTCGAGTTTGTCCAGGGTTCCGCCCGTGTGGCCGAGCCCACGTCCGGCGATCATGGGCACATACAAACCCTCAAGGATGCAAAGGGGCAGCAGGATCAACGAAGTCTTGTCACCGATACCGCCAGTCGAATGCTTGTCGACGATCATTCGCCGCGGATAGTCCCAGGACAACACCTTGCCACTGTCGCGCATCACCGTCGTAAGATCGGCCGTCTCTTGCGCGTTCATCCCTTTGAGCAGGGTCGCCATCAAAAACGCGGAGACCTGGTAATCCTCGACTTTCTGCTCGAGAAAACCCGTCAGGAACGCGCGCAACAAATCAAGCGGGACGACACCGCCATCACGTTTGATGCGGATGACTTCCTGTGGGATCAGGACAGGCCCTTGCCGGGTTTCTTGATTCGAATTCATTTCATGTCCACCATCTGGCTTTCAGCGACAACAAAATCGTCCGCGACTCCAAGCACTGCCCCCAGCGTGTCCGGGACGCGGGCCGCGAGCTCAACCCTGAAATGCCTCACGGATTGCTTTATGGCGCCCCGGGTTTCCAGCTTGAACGAAAGAGGATAGTCTTGGCGCTTCGGATCCACAGGGACTTCGACCAGAACCTCGCCTTCGGAGATGACCCGGATCCGGCGAAGCGTCCAAGGGGGATCCAGGTACCGGGAACCTTTAACGGCACGCCCGATCCGAACCGGCACTTGCACCCTCGTCTTATCAATCCTGCGGGCTGATCCAATCGAAAGGAACGTTCCTCCCCGACCGAGCGCGTCTGGAATTCCCGCCGGACTCACTTCGTCTTTCGCACTGCCCGTCCCGCTGGTAATGATTGATTCCACCGGAAAAACGGCGTCCAGGTTGCTCATCCAATGCGAGGCGCCAGGCGGTGGCACCGCGCGGACATACATACCCTTCGCATGCATTTGTTCGATAACCTCCCAAGGATTTTCCCTGAAATCGGAAGAACAATTTCGCGCAGGAATGGCAAATGTCGTTGTCATGCGACCCAGCTGAGTGAAGCGCAGGCTTTCGAGCAATCCCCGGTCCAGAGGACAGGGTATCAGAATTGTACGGGGACCACCCGAAGGGGCAAATCGAGACTCAAGTTCGCCATCGTCTGTCTCTTGACTGCCCAGTCCACGCAAAATCCCGCGAGTGGCCGCGTCAGGAGCCGGAAATACTTTGAAATCCACGCCAAGGACCGGGTTCCTCACCACGGCAAATTGATCTGGATCAAACTTTACAATCGACGCGCTTTCGAGAACGGGCAAACGTCCTTGTGCCGGGGCGCGCTGGGCTAATCCACAAGAAACGGGGGGTACGCTGCCCGGTTCGCGCAAACGGGAGACATCAAACGGCACGCGACAAATCAATCCACGGGATCGACTGAAGAAAAAAGCCTCGTAAACCCCGTAGGGCAACTGGACTGTCACGGGCCAACGACGGACGCTCACCATCCCGGGTCCTGTCATTTCCATGCCATCGGCCGGCACATAACGCATCAGAACCCTGCGCATTTGACTGTCCGCGCCGAGCGGCACAACCGCGACCATGTCGGGTAACCGGGTGGCCGGCACCTGCGCGTCGGTGGTTGCCGTAGGCTGCCCGTAAAGGCTGACTTGCTCCAGGGACTCCGGCTGAACGCTCAACAACGAGCCAGCACTCTTGGCGATACGCTCTCCCGTCTGGAACCCACTGGTCCTCAACACAAATGGAATTGCGGTCTCGTTCGCGGACCAGGTCTCGACTGGTAGAGTCACCGTCTGGTCTCGACCGAGGTTCAGCATCAGGAGCGGATCGCCACTGTCATTGGTCAGCCATGCGTCAGCCGGGGACGACATGCGGGGCGTCGGCACAGCACCCTCAAGACTGACCTGCCGGGAACGGAAGGCCGACCCGAACTCCTGTTCGACCGCCGAGTGAAAGCCGGCCTGGACAGCCTTTCCCCCCGCGTAAAGCCACCATCGCGCCGCCTGGGCGGTGGCATCGATCCTGACGGATTTGCCCGGCAACAAGGCGGCCTGACTTCCAGTCTCTGGGAGGATCAGGATTTGCCCACCCTGACCATCGAATTGGACGTAACTGATCCGCTTTGCGTCGCCACCCTCGACGAGATCCCCTTCATGAACCGGGAGAACAGTCCCCCCGGGCGTCACAAACTCGCTGGCCAATCGCAGGTTTGTTCCCCGGTCCGGCAGCAATTCCATGAATACGCCAGGCCCGACCCCGCCCAGCGACACGCTCAATCGCGCGACTGGCCTGCTCTGCCGGACGTTGGGGATATTGGGGATCTGGGACGCGGTCTCGGACGCGGAAAAAGGGAGGTTCGATACCAGCGCCAGGCTGATGCCCGCGAGGCCCGCCCCGGGAACGGCTTCTCCAAGACCCTCAAGGCGGACACCCAAACCGGACGGACAACGGGATGCACACTCCACCCGCAAACTGACCCCGCCCATTGTGGTGATTCGAGCAAATGCCTTTTGCCCATCCACCATCCGGGCCTCAAACGCCGCCATGATGACAGGAACTGTCGCGGAGGACCGGATCATGGTCCAGTCGTTCTGTTCGCCTGAGGCAACGATCTGGAGGTTATCCCGGGCCAGGAGGATATCCCCCCGGTAAGGGGCAAGGTGCGGAAAACGGGCAACCTCTTCCGGACCAATTGGCAACGGACCAGCTCCTTGCAACGCCGCGGGGACGCCGGCCAGACCGGTATTGGAAAGTTCAACATTCCGATTCGACTGGCTTATTGAGCTTTTCTTCCGGGTCATGACGGAAGCACAGCCCGCCACCGCGACGGTGATCACCAGGCTCAGCGCGAATGGATTCGGCTGAGTCGGGCCAAGCCAGGCAAGGCAGGTCCAGCAGGGGGTTCGCATTGACAAAAACCGTATTTTAAGTAAAACCAAACAGCTTTTTATAGATTATCTGAAGAAGAGGACTCACAACCATGAGCATCAGCCTCGAAACCTCAAAGGATTTTCAGTCATCCAAGGTAAAAAAACTACCTCCTTCGGTAGTGAAAGATATTGAGCTGAAGAATCATGCGCGTCGCCTGGCCAACCTGTCCCCGATCCGGATCAAGGTTCGCGCCTGTATTTCATGCGGAACCATGTTTGAATCGGCTGGCAACCGCACCTGCGGCTGCAACACCCGCAGCACCGGATTCATTGCTGGTCGCGAAATCATCTAATAACAAGCTGATTTTATTGTAATAAAAGGCGCCCGTGGGAAAAACCCCGGGCGCTTTTTGATTTTTTGCTCAAGACCGCCTGGTATTCCCCGAAAAACCGTTGACTTTAACCGAGCGACTCCGGGGACAGCGGCGCCATGGAAGGTGTGAACAATCAGCGCAAAGCCTATTACGTCCAATGGCGGGACGCGCAGGGGCAGATGCAAAAGATCAGGCGCATTCCGCCACCGACTTTGCACGACTTCCAGCCCGGGGATGAAGCCACCGTTGAGAAACGTCTCAGCGAGGACTTCCCGGTTGGGGAAGACATCACTATCGAACCCGCAAGCCCCAGGAATCCCAACGTCCTCAAACTAAAAAACTCAGAAGGTCAGACAAAATTCGTTCCCTATTTCGACCTGGCAGGCAAAATTCGGCGATTCAGGGAGATTGACGGTGAACGTGTCCAGGTCGGCGGCGCGGATGGCCGCGACGATGGTGGCAGTGATGCCTACATTGAGAACAGCTATCTCGAGTGGCCTTGATCGCAAAAACCAGTTGCGCACCCACACAGTTTTGGTGCAGATTTCCTTCCTCGCGAGGAATCGCGTAAGGGCGCTTAGCTCAGTTGGTAGAGCACCAGATTTGCATTCTGGGGGTCAGGAGTTCGACTCTCCTAGCGTCCACCACCTAAAAGTGAATACCCCGGCAAACCAAATGGCTTCCGGGGTTTTTCATTGGCTCGCTTCGATTGGATATTCCGTTCGGCGCATTCGCGCGCGAAAAAGCAGCAGTCCCGTCGTAACCAGGGCGATGAGTGAAACGTAAAACCCGAACAGCGCGTCATCCAGCGGAAATTCAAAATGGATATCGTGCCCGGCGACTTTCTCTCGTTCGAATTCCATGCCCAGGGGTCCGATCACAGGGCCGGGATTGATTCTGACTTGATCCACGAGGGACATGTTCAGGATCAAGTTGCGATCAAGACTTGCCGGAATCCTCAAATCGAAAGAGTGACCGGTGATATTCGCCAAAGCCGCGACGGGCGGATTCGTCATCGGCCTGAGAAGTTCGCGCGAGCGCAACTGGTATTGCGGCCTGATCGGAAAAAACTGGTCATAACATTCGTCAACGATGGCCCCACGACGGATCGCGAGGTCTTGCGCTGAAATGATCCCCGGCATCTTCAACACACGCTGGGACAGCAATGGTACTCCAGACCGCGCAGCATCGTTCAACTGCTGTGAGATGCCCAGGTTTTCCTCCAGGAAACGATCCGGGATAGCCTCGATCTCGTACACCATGAGGGCAGACTGAACCAGTGAAGGACCCGCCAGTGAAATCATGATGATGGACCTGGCCAGCGGTATTTTCAGGATCTCTCCAATCGCCGGGAATCTGTGGGCGAGGCATTCAAGACTGATTCCCGCGCACAAAGTCGCGCCAAAAAGGGATAGAAACTGGAACCTCGGGAAAACACGAACGGACTGCAGCAGCTTTCCAAGAGGGCCAGCTGACTGGCCATCGTGCGTCATTTCAAGCCAAAAACCGTTGCCCAATGTCAGCACGCACCCCATGACAAGCAGCGCCACCCCCGCCAAAAGGATTCGCCTGCGCAAACTGGAATAAAAATCCTTGGCCTGCCATACAAAAAAGAAGGCGATGAGAGCCAAGAGCACCACCAGCGGGCTGATGAACGCGGCGTATTCCCACCAGGCGAACACTCTCCCCTCGAATTTGTAATGACTCCACATCGTCGCGGGACGGGAGACGAAAGTGAACATGGTGCGGAAGAGCAACGAAGGACCGTATGACTCGACGAAAATATCGTCACGCCTGCGAGATAGAGCCTGGAACACGACCGGCATGAATTTGTAACCGGCCATGAGAACACCGAGGACGCAGGAAGTCACGACACCTATCACGAACCCGGCATGATCCCGCAGGCGGTAAACCGGGTCACTGGACGGGACGAACAAGGCAGCCATCAAGACCAGAAACGCGGGGAAGGCATATACCAATGCCTGGATTGACGGAGCCGAGAACAAAAGAAAGACACAAAGGACCAGCCAGGGCCCCACCATGCGAGACCTGCCACTCACATATTGGTGACGCCACTCATGGACCAACGCCAGGCAAAGCAGGGGAATCAGGTGGAAAAACGAAAATATCGCGTGTCCCTGATTGAAATGCGCACCGAAATATCCGGAAAATGTGAATGCGACGGCGCACGTCCAGGCAATCCAGTTCCTGGTGCCCGCCAACAAGAGCAGCCTCGCGGTAGCCCAGGTCCCTGCGATCGTCATCACCAGCCAAAGGCACATGATCGCCGCCGCCGGCTGCATCAAATACTGAAGGATCGATGGCCAGGTGAACGTGAAACTCTGGGGATTCTGGAGTTCGAACTGGCCACCGCAGAGGTACAGGTTCCAGAACGGAATCGTATGGTGGTCGTACAGGTACTTTTGCAGGACACGCCCGGGCGAGATCATGTGATCCCAGTCCCACAGCCACGTCAAGTTGTCCCAGGATTCAGCGGTGGTCCATATGTTTTGTGTTTCCGGGGCCAACGATTCCATTGACGATGTCTTCCTTCGTGAACTCAGCCTGGGCCAGGAACCGGCGCACCGTCCCCTTGTCATCAAAGATATAGGCTCCGGCCGGATGAGCAAAGCCCCCCGCGTTGCCTGGCAGTTTGCGGTAACGGAAGTCCAGGTCGGACAGCAATACCTCAAACTCCCGGAAATTCTTCCCCGGCGCCGGGACCGCGTATGTCCACGCGCGCGGCAACTTCTGACGCGCGACGAGGGACTTGAAAGAGGCGACCGTGTCCAGCGGATCGAAACTGACGACGAAAACCTCGAACCTGGACTTGGATCTGTCGAGATCCGCTTTCGATTCTGACAAGCCCGCCTCAAAATCCTTCAGGATGGTCGGGCAGGTAACCGGACAACTGGCGAAGACAGGGATCAGCACGACGGGTTTCCCCAACGCGGGCGCAAGCAATGCCTTGCCTCCGCGTGAGGTCAGAAGTTCGACCCTGCGCAGTTGCCGTCCAGCAAATCTGGATGACTCCGGATATTCAGACTGGGCGAACCCGGCGGGAGCCAAGGCAACAGCGAGGATCGCCAGGGAAACCAGCAAACCGGACATGGAAATGCGACGATAAATTCGAGGAAATGTCACGAGTGCCATAAAAAACCCCGGATGACGAATGGACATCATCCGGGTTAGCAATTTGATCGCGCGCTGACAAGCCCGACCGCGGCGCGGTCAGCCTTGGCCTCATTCAATGTCGCAAGTCACGTAGGGCAATACCCCGTTGTTCCCCCATTCAAACGAGCCGTCGGCGGGACGTTTGGATGTCGAGCATGCCAGAAGCGCCTCGACAACACTCGCGCGCAGCACGCGCGAATCACGGAACTTGATCTCAGGCGCGGCGTTCCCCCAGACAAAGTCCGGAGCGTCCTGCCACAATTCACTCCGGTCCTGGATCCCCGCGCGCAGGTCGTCCAGCAATGCCGCGCCAGAAAGCGGCTGGTCGGAACGAGCCGCGTGCCATTCCCCGCCAACGAGATTTCCCGCAGCGTCGAACTCAAGCGTATAACGGAAGGTGACCGCGCTGGAGGCCTCGTCCTCGCGACCGTAGGAAAGGAGGGGCCCGTTCTCGACACCGTAGTCCACCGTGGTTTCCACATCCAGGATGCTGACGGATTTAGCCGCGCGCCAGGCCTTGTAGGGATCGACGATCATGCTGCCGTCATTCAGGGTGATCTGCAAAGGGGTCAGCTCGCCGACCTGGCTGCGGAAACGCCAGATTCCCTGATTCCACACCTGCTCCGCGCGGGCGTTGTCCATGACGAATCCACGCCCGACGCTGTTGCTGGCCTTGCCGATCCATCGAAGCAGTGCCGTATGGAAAGTTGCCGGGTTGATGTCGCGGCACTCCTTGAATGACTTGAAGGCAAACTTCGTCGCGGACGCGTTCGCCGCGCCGACCAGGGTGTCACCCAGCGCCGCCAGCAATTTCCTCGAGGCCGCGTCCGGGTCCGATGAAAAATTGCCGGAAGCGTCGGCCAACCATTCGCCGGAGTCCGACAGGCGGCGACCGATCCATTCTTTATTGACTGCCCACAGCACCATGTCCGGCAACAGGTTACCGTCACCATCTCCCCGCACGGAGAAAATGACCGGGACCGCCGCACCGCGCTGTTCGTCCAGCCATGAGTATCCTTGGACCCAGATCAACTCCGAAATACCGGGGGCTGGACTCCCGTTCGCGGGAAGCCGGCTCAACACTGCGTAGGGGTAATCCGAAGTCTGGTTCTCGTTGAACCGGCTGTGAAAGATTGCCCTGAAGGCAACGCGGGATCCAGGTTCCAGCAGATGTTTCTCGTCGTCCCAAATGCCAAGGGCCGCGTCAACAATCCGTTGGTTCCGGTCGCGCGGGATGTTGTCACTCTCATCCTCACAACGCGTGCCCGCGAATCTTTGCCCCGTCACGCTACCGCTGTCGGAGGCGATCTTGGTAACAAGGGCGCGGACATCTCCCGCGCTCAGGATCACTTGCTCACCTGTGCGCCTGTTGCGAGCCAGGACGCTTCGTTCAGGAGCCGGCAGACCAAGGCTGGCTTCTGCCCATCCATGGCAATGCCCCATCCAACCCCAGGGGATATCATTCTTCTCGAACATCCGGCGGTGACTGATATACGAATCAAGCTCGCTGCGTGTCAGGTCGAAACCCTCGTTGCCCGCCGCGATGTCGTATTTCTCGGCCGGCGACACGCTCCATGTCCAGAGCCACCCGCGTTCGCGAATGCTGGCCGCGTCATTCATCGCTTTTTCGAGAGATCTCTTGGCCGCGTCGAAATAAGCCTCATCGGATTCCACGTGTGGATCGCCGGCGATCGAGAATGGTGGCGCGGCGGCGGAGCCAATCCAACGGCGCGCGACGCCAGCCTGATTGATCGGCCAGTACGAATCGCTCCAGGGGCGCGCAACCTCGCCGCTCAAATTCCGGGCGTCTACAATTTCACCATATGTGAGCTTTCCCCCCAGCATGAGTCCGGGATCATTAGCGGCGTCCCAGGCCTCGCGGAGCAGTGACTTCTTCTCATCCGGCTGCGGTCGCTCACAGTTGATCAGGAGGCATAGAATTGCTCCCGGAATCACGACAGGAAACAAGCGCCGAAAGATGCGCCAACGATTGAACTGCCTCGAGCATTCCAGTTTCATGGCCCCGGCTCCTCTTGATTCGCGCAAAAAGAAAAAACCCGCGGCAAATTGCCACGGGTCTTGTTGCAACGATCAAGCCACTGAAACGCGCGCGTCCATCAGTTCGTCAGTCGACCAACCGCGTGTGGTGTGCCCTCACGGAATCCAGCGGCACTGACCTCGATGAACTGGGCCTTGCGCTGGAGTCCCTTGATGTCGGATGCCCCGCAATAGGTCAGGCCAGAACGCAATCCGCCGACGACATCCTGAATGACTTCGCGCACAGAGCCTCGACAAGGGATCTCGACAGAGACGCCCTCGGCTGTTTTCCAGTCCTTCATGCCGCCCATGAAATCATCCTGGGCTTCCTTTGAGGCCATTCCGCGGAATTGCTTGTATTTCTGGATCTGGCCGTTCGGCAGGGAACGCTCGATCAAGGTTCCTGGAGTTTCCTCGGTGCCTGCCAGCATGCCGCCGAGCATCACGAAATCCGCGCCTGCGGCGAGAGCCTTAACGGCGTCACCGGGCGTCCGGATGCCGCCATCGGCGATCAACGCGCGATCGACCTTGCGACACTCCATGATGGCGGTCAATTGAGGCACGCCATATCCGGTTTTGATGCGCGTCGTGCAAACCGACCCGGGACCGATACCGACTTTGATCACGTCTGCGCCGGCGGCAGCCAGATAATCGGCGCCGGCGTATGTCGCGACATTGCCGGCGATGACCATGATGTTGCCCTTGTAAAGTTCGCGCAGGTTGCGAATCGTCCGGTTCACCTCTTTCGAGTGACCGTGCGCGACGTCAACGCAAACGATGTCGGCGCCGGCAGCGATCAGCGCCTCGGCACGCGCCAGGCCGTCATTTCCAATGCCAATGGAGAACCCGGTCCGGTCGGGATGCGCGCACGTCTTGAAGATCGCGACGTTATCCTCGATGGCCATGAACCGATGCAGAATCGCCATGCCGCCGAGGCTCGTGATGGCGTCAGCCATGCGCTGGCCGGTGACCGTGTCCATGTTGGCGCTGGCGACGGGAATATCGAAGTTTCGCCCGTTCAGGGTGACGGCCGTTGTCACATCCTGGCGGGATTTGATCCCGTTGTAGCCAGGAACCAGCAGCACGTCGTCAAAGGTCAAACCGCGCAAGATGGCAACCATAAATCCCCCTTAAAATCGGGGCGATTATTATTACGAATCATTAATTTAATAAAGAGTTAAATAGAGCGAATAAACGCCCGCGCCTCGTCCGGGATCTGGTCATACGAGAACATTCCCTGCGAGCGGTACTGAGGGGACATGATGACATTGTTGAAAACGCGCTGGAAGTCAGCCTTGGTGATTTGAAAGGTTCCAACCCCATGAATTTTAATCTGAAATTGCTCCGCTGGCCTGAGCGGATCAATCCTGTGCCGGTAAAACACGAGGCGCTCGGATGACCAGTTGGCGGCAATGCGGCCTGGAACCACCTTGACCGGGGTCGCGGCTGGCTTCCGGGTGGACCGGGTGCCTTCGCCTCCCCGGTCGCCCCGGGCGCCGGAGCCCCCGGCAGAACCTGACCCAACGCGACGGACAGGCTCTGACGGCGCCGAGGGGGTCCGGGCCTCGCGTTCGGCATCCAGACGGCGGCGTTCCGCCTCGTCGGTCAGATAGGTCCGCCAACAGGTGATCTGCTCCGCGGTGAAGAACCGTTCAACTTCGCCCAGCGGAACCTCGACCGGCTCCAAGTCAAACAACTCTTCCATAACCACGAGGATATCCCCGCCCGGGTTGATCACGCGGACCTTGCCCGGTGAGGAAGCCGCTTCCAGACAAATGAAAAGTTTTTGTGTCTTGCGGTTACGAAGACCCTCAACGAATTCGCCAGTTTGTGGTTTCATATTGTATCTGCCTGACTTGGAGGATTGCGATGCCGTCGAGCTCTTCGAAAAAAATCTGGATCATTGGACCCGTAGCCGCCGTTGCCTTGACGTTGCTCGCGGCGATTGCCCTGCCGTTCTTGATTGACCTGGGGAAGTTCAAGCCGCAGATCCAGTCCCTTGTCAGCGGGGCCGTCAACGCGGAACTCGACTTCAAGTCTATCCGGCTTCACGCAATCCCCAAACTGGGGGTCACGATCAAGGACGCCGAAATCCGAAACACGGATCCGACCTTCAAAGGTACGACCCTGTTTAAGACAGACGAGCTGTTTCTCGCCACTGAATTCTGGTCTCTGCTGCAGGGAAAAATGGAGGGTGAACTCCGCGTCGTCAATCCCGCGATCGAAGTCGCCCTGAACAACGCCACCAACAATCTCGCAGCCCTGGCCAAGGCGCCATCTGGCGGGACCGCGCCAGCGCCAACCCCGACTCCCTCTGCCGGGCCTGCCGCCGCCCCGTCGGCGGAGACTGTATCCGCCATCCGCGACCGCGTCCTGATCAAGGCGGTCACGATTTCGGGAGCCTCTGCCACCGTGAAATCCGAAGGACGTCAATTGGCGAAGGTCTCTGACCTAGACTTCACGATCCGCAACATTGGCCTCGACCGTGACATTGAAATCGCGCTTGATACCGACCTGAAGGCCAGGGAGGCTGGCGCCGTCGCCGGTGGTTCCATCAGCGCGCGCATGAAAACCCGCATTGAGTCCGCGGCCGACGCCCTGTTCAAGCAAATCAACTTCGACGGAAAGTTGGACCTGACGGGCCTCGCGCTCAATTTCCGCGACGCGCTGGTCAAAAAACCCGGACAGGTGATCGCCATGCGCATCAAAGGCGCGGCCTCGACGACCAATCTGCGCGTCGACGAGATGGGCTTCGACATCTTGAACATCCGCGGCACTGGCAACCTCGCGGTCAATGACTTCAAGTCGCTGAAAACCTTGTTCGCGATGAACATCTCGAGTCCGGACGTTTCAAGCCTCGGGGCGTTGCTGCCCCAGCACGAGAAGATGCTGCAGAAGGCCTCGCTGAAAGTGGATACAAAGGTTGACGGCCCTCTTGCCGACTTGTCGGCCGTGCAGGCTGGTGTTTCTGTCGAGAGCAAGCTCGCGGGATCGGACTTCGCCCTGAACGTCGGGGCGACATCCATCCTTCCTGCCAAGGCGTCGATCAAGGTAACCAGTGAGAAGATCGACCTTGGAGCCTTGGTCAAACCATTCATGCCGAAAGATGCCGCAGCGCCAGCGACTTCGGGTCCGGCCGCGACGTCGGCGCCAACGACTTCGGGTCCAGCCGCAACTCCCGGCACCGTGGCGACCGAAAAGGATCTCGCGCTATCCGACGAACTGAAGCAGACTTTGAAACCACATGTGATCGATGTCGATGTGTCTTTGAGGGAGATTGTCTGGGACCGCCTCGCCATCAAGGGACTCGTCGTGAAAGCCGGCTTCAAGGACCTGCAACTCGCGCTGGAACTATTCGCAATGCAGGCGCTGGGCGGCAACATCTCAGCCGACGGGAACCTGAACCTGGCCGGAACACCCGTGGAATTCAGGGGATCGTTCAAGATGGACGGTGTATCCGCGACGGATGCCATCGAAGTCATCGCCCCCGCGCAAAAGGAAGCCCTTGCGGGTAAACTCAGCGTCGCGCTGGCCGCGGACGCCAAGGGAACAACCCGCCAGACCCTGGTACGGACGCTCAATGCCAAAGGCTCGTACGCGATCTCGGACGTCAAGTTCAATGGTGGCTCGCTGCGCCCCCTGGTCGCCGAATCGTTCGCGGGATTTGTCTCCGGCCTCACGTCGGGCAAGGTCGCGGACACGGCATTCAAGAACATCGAGAAATTCCTCGAATCGCCACTGGGCAAGAAACTGCCCGCGGACAAGAAGCCAGACGTCAATACCCTGAAAAAGAAAGTTGAGGACGTCAAGGTTGTCCGGATTCCCGACAAGTATGCCGGGGAGAAGAAAGTCGGATCCAGCAGCGGTCAAATTGAGATCAAGGAAGGCAAACTGCGAATCACGTCAGACTCCTCCAGTGACCTTGGACGATTCAAACTTGACGCGATCACAACGGTCGAAGGAGACCTGGACGGACTCATTGACGTCACTTTGTCAGAGTCGGAAACTCAGGGCCTGCTGAAGCAAAGTGAGTACGCCGCGCTCCTTCTCGACAAGAACAAGTCCCTGATGCTGCCGTTCAAGTTGGGTGGCAGTGTTCTCAAGCCAAAGCTGGCGATGCAGTCGGGCCCCCTCACCAGAAACTTCGAGAACAACGCCGCAGCCAGGTTGGAGCAGGAAGCCAAAAAAGCGATTGATGAAGCCGCGAGTCAAGTAACGAAGGAAGCCATGTCGAAGGCGGGCATCGATCAGGCGAAAATTGATGAATTGAAGAAGCAGACCGCGGAATCGAGAAAGAAACTCGAGGAGCAGGCCAAAGACAAACTGAAGGGGCTGTTCAAGAAGCAGTGACGCCCCCGTCATCCTGACCGGAGCCAAGGGGAAGGATCCTGTCTTCCCCCGTCACTCCTCGAACCACGCCTTGCCCAGCACCTTCGCCATGTCCGCATAAGCTTCGCGCGCCTTTGGGAAAACCGGGGATTTCGCCAGTGACTCGTGCGTCTCGACGTTGCAGTACCACGTGTCCGTGAACTCCGCGGCGACAAAATTCTGGAAAGCCACATTCGAGGCCAGCGACGCGGCCGGAGCACCGAAATCCTGCTCGTACTTCGCGATGACTTCCTTCCTGCCGGCCGTCGTCAGGTCAGCGACAACTGCCTCTGCCAGAAATCTGCGCGCGTCGCGGAACTTCTTCAGCAGCGCGACGAGCTCCGGACCCTTCGGGCCGAGATCCTTGCCGTCTGTCGGGCCTATCGCGTCAAAAGCCGGACCGATGACACGGTCGATGTACCATTCGGCGAACGCGTAGAATGTTGTTGCGATCATCGAATTGTGAATTTCCTGCGGATTATGGCTGAGGACAATCCTTGGCGCCTGGACTTCGCCCTGCGCGGGGACCGGGGCAATCCAGCATGCCTTCAATGCCTTCAGCCGGTTGTCCTGGACCATAGCTTGCTCCGCGCTAGACATCGCGCTCGTGGACATGCCCTTGAAAGACTTCAGGCAGTCGTCGCCAGTATTCTCACTGACCCGAAACGAGTTCTCGAGATTGCTGAACTGAACTTGCAAGAATGCGGGCAGGGCGGAATACGCGCGCACAACCGCCTCGGACGGGCTGGTGTTGGGCATTGATCCCGGCCCGCAAGTCATGGACGTCCGGCGGTTCTGGTCACCAGTTTCAACCGCGTCGATTGACTTCCTCGTGGAGTTCTGCGAGCTGGACATTTTGCAACCCGACGCGATTCCTGATGCGACGATAACGAAGGTGACGAAAGTCTTTTTTTGCATGTTCAGTAACCCCGGATGTAGTTGTACTGCGGGCTGTACTGCGAATTATATGTTCCGCTGTTGTAACCAGGAGCTGGCTGGTAGCCGCTGTTGTAGGTACCCATGTTGCTGTAACCGTAAGCGTTCGGGTTGTAATACGCGTTCCCGCCGTAAAGGTTGCTGGCCCCGCCGCCGTAGGGGCTCTGGTTGAGGGAAACCATGGCGCCATTGACTGCACCGCCAAGCACGCCCAGCGTATTGTTGTTGCCTTGGCTGAACAATGCTTGCAGGGCGCCCAGGCCCGCGCCAATTCCTAGTCTCGCACCCAGGTCAGGACTGTTGTTGGCAAAATTATTGTTCATCGTCGTACCATTCGGCACGGTCGAATACGGCCCGTACGGGCTGTAGGAGTTATTGCTCGTTGCCACCGGCGCCGTCAGGGTTGTGTCAAATTGGCTTGGCTGGGCCGGATTGCCGCAGACGGAGCTGACTGAATTCGCGGTAGAACCCCCACTAGCCATCTGACAAGCCGTCATGTCACGCACGACAATGGTCGCGGACGAGTTGGCCTGCAAAGCCGCGGCATTCAGCGTCCCCGATACGAGGATCGCGTCCCCCGCGCTCACCATTCCAGTGTTGGGGCGGACCGTCAAAGTCGGCATCGGCGGATTAAAGTCCAGCCTCAATGCCGCGTAGGAACGTCCCGGGTACGTGGTAGAACGCGCCGTCACCTGCCAATTCACCGGCGCGTTGACGTCAGCCGACAGACGAGGTGTCTGGATCCCGTTGACGTAAAGGGAAGGACGTCCCGGGGGACACTGGGCCTGCGTGCACTGAACCATGTCACCCAGGGAGCCGTTTTGGCCCATGTTTGACGGATTGTCCGTTTTCTTGGGAGCCGACGGGCTGCAACCCGAAGTCACAAGGATCGTTGCCAGAAACATGGTTGCTGGCGATTTCATCAAACCCGTCATGAGCAGAGACCTCCGGACGTCGGTTGAAACGCGCACTTTCAGAGATGGGATTATTGTAACCCTGACAGGGACTCGTAGCCAACAACCGCGGCTCCGAAATCGCACAGGCTCTCGTCGCCCGCAAATTCTGGACGATCGCGGGTGAGTTGGACCACCGCCAGATTCACGCCCGCCATGATATCAGCATGGCACTTTCCCGCTAGAGTCGACAATCGGGCGAGAGCCTCACGCGGACTCCCGGCGTGAATCGTGGACAAACACCAAGGGTGGCCGCTGCCAAGCGCTCCGCAAAAAGCCGAGGCCTCCAGCCCGCGAATCTCGCCAATCACAATGCCGTCCGGGCGCAAACGCAATGATTCCTGAAAAAGCCAACCGACGCCGATTTCACCCGCGCCGGCGAGATTCGGCGGACGCGCCACCAGATCGACGTATCCACCGGAAAATCCGCTGAGTTCTTCTACAGACTCGATGATGATCATTCGCTTGTCGAAAAGAAACTCGCGTAAAACGGCCGAAACGAAGCTGGATTTCCCGGACCCAGTAGGCCCTGAGGCCAATAATGACCCGCCTCCGAGAACATGCGCACGAAGTGACTTGCGAACGTCAGCATCCATGTGGAAGTCATCCAGCGTCAGGGAACCAAGCCGGCTCCTGCGGATGCACAGGACCGGTCCGTTACGGACCAGGGGTGGGAACATCGCGTGCCAACGCGCAGCATGCCCGGGAATTTTTCCACCCGCTGACGGAGCCATGGGATCCAGGCGCGTGCTGCAGGCAACGGCGAGATCCTGAAGCCAGTCCATGACCGCGATCACTGACGGAAAAAATGACGTCAATGGCGGCAAGGCACCGGACAGCCTCGATCTCGTGCCTTGACCGCACGCGAACGCGGCAACGTCCGGACCGTTGAAGAAAACTTCATCCAGTTCCGGACGCTCAGAGAAAAATTTGAATACCGAATGGATAAAGAAAGCACCAGGATCCAACGCAAGCCTCCGCAGCCCGCATCAGGTCCTGATCACGCCTCCGGCGCCGCGACCGCGTGCTTGCATGACGGGCACACATAACGGCTTCCGTCACGCTTGGTGGTCTTCAGCGTCATCACCGGGAAAGAGCATGCTTCGCACTTCACCGCGACCGGCTTGTCCCAGACGGCATAACTGCACGAAGGATAATTCGTACAGCCCCAGAACATTTTGCCCGTGCGGGTCTTGCGTCCGACCAGGCCACCACTGCAACCATCCTGGGGGCAGTTGACCTCGGGCGGAGGACTCTTCACCGTCGGGCACACCGGGTAATCGATGCAGGCAATATAATCACCAAAGCGGCCCGTCTTCGCGATCATGTCCTTGCCGCATTTGACACACTTGTCGCCAGTGACTTTTGGCTGGACCACCTGGATCTTGCCGTCACTGAGACGAGTGAACTCCTTGGTGCCCCTGCACTTTGGATAGTTTGAGCACCCGAGGAACTCTCCGCGGGAAGACCACTTGATGTGCATCATCCCGGTCTCACAACGATCACATTTGATATCTGTCGGCTCCGACTGGGCCTTGACGTTGCGCATGGCCTTCTCGGCGGTCTTGAGCTTGCTCGAGAAATTCTCGTAGAAATCGCCCAGCAGGCGGCGCCACTCGACGCTGCCTTCCTCGACCTTGTCGAGTCCATCTTCCATCCCAGCCGTGAACAGGACACTCACGACATCGGGGAAAGCATCCACCAGAAGCTCATTGACCTTCTCGCCAAGGATGGTCGGTTCGTAAACGCGATTGTCGATCTTCTTGACATAGCCGCGATCGATAATCGTCGACAAGATTGTCGCGTATGTCGATGGACGGCCTATACCTCTCTCGTCAAGTTCCTTGACCATCGAGGATTCGTTGAACCGGGGCGGCGGCTGCGTGAAATGCTGCTCCGTGACGACATCCACGAGATTCACCTTGTCGCCCTCTTGCACGGGAGGCAACACGCCTTCCTGGGCGGATTCTTCCTCGTCATCACCACCGTCAACGGCGTCCTTGCGTTTTGCAGACTCGTCCCGGCCTTCCTCGTATACTTCAAGGAACCCTTTGAAAATCACGCGGCTGCCCGTCGCGCGCAGAACCAACTTGTCCCCGTCCGCCACGAAATCAACCGTCATCTGATCGAAAACTGCGGGTTTCATCTGGCTTGCGACAAAACGGTTCCAGATGAGGCGATACAACGCCAGCTGCTCTTTGGAAAGGTGACTGACCAGCGTTTCAGGCGGACGGTCCAGCTGGGTCGGGCGAATGGCTTCGTGAGCGTCCTGAGCCGACTTCTTGGTTTTGTAGATCACTGGCTTTTCGGGGAGCAAAGCGTCACCGTAGCGCCGTCCGATATGATCGCGCACGGCGGCAAGTGCCTCATCGGACACGCGCGTCGAGTCGGTACGCATATAGGTGATCAAACCGACGGGTCCCTCACCGCCAACCTCCACACCCTCGTACAAACTCTGGGCGACGGACATGGTGCGCTTCACGTTGAATCCGAGTTTGCGGAATGCTTCCTGCTGCAATTTCGAAGTCGTAAAGGGCGGGACAGGGTTACGCTTCCGTTCCTTCTTCTGGACTGACTTTACGTTGACAGGACTGGACTTCAGGCGTTTCTTGATCGCTTCCGCGTCCACACCCGCGCGAATCTCGAAGTCCTTTCCGATTTTCTGGCCGTCAACAGAAGCAAGACGGGCCACTACCTGGGGCGGCTGTTTCGCGTCCAACTTGGCCTCGATGCTCCAGTATTCCTCTGGCTTGAACTTGCGGATTTCCTGTTCACGCTCGCAAATCAGGCGGACAGCCACACTCTGGACGCGTCCAGCAGACAGACCCCGTTTCACTTTCTTCCAGAGAATCGGACTGATCTGATAACCCACCAGGCGATCGAGAATACGACGCGCTTGCTGGGATTCGAATTTCTTGATGTCGAGATCCAGGGGTTTCGCGATGGCGTCATGAATGCCCTTCTTGGTGATCTCCTGGATCAACACCCGGCGAATCTTTTGTTTAGGTTTTTTCAGTTCTCCCGCGATGTGCCATGCGATGGCTTCCCCTTCGCGGTCCGGGTCCGGCGCCAGGTAAACCGTTTCCGCGACCTGAGCCGCGGAGGTGATGTCCTTCAGGATCTTCTCCTTGCCAGGAATAGTCACGTACTGGGGCTCGAACCCCTTCTCAACGTCCACGCCCAACGAACTTTCAGGAAGGTCCTTGACGTGCCCCTTGGAGGCCAGAACTTCGTAGTCCTTACCGAGGTATTTTTTGAGCGCCTTGACCTTGGTGGGAGACTCAACAACAACCAGATATTTCGCCACAATTGGTTCCCGGGAATCAGCGACCTGCTCTGTTCAAAAAAGCAACACCGCGTATTAAATGAGTGAACACTCTCAACGATTACTCTCAGAGGGTCACTAGCAGCTTGGCGCTGGCAGCGGCAAGTGACAATGGATTTTTAATTATAAAATCGGGATGTTAACGTCTTAACTTCATCAGGAATAGAATTCCGGCAACTGATCTTTCAAGATTTGCTCGACGCGCCCGCTGTCTCCGCCCTGGGATGTGTCCGCCATGACATCCACGATGAATGAGCGGACTTCGTCATCTTCCCAATCCCGGGTGTCCATGGCACGGATCCCCTCGAGAAGCCGCTCGGCCAAATCCGTGTTCATGACGTCACGCTGGCGCGCGCGATCGATTTCCTTCCAGACGCGATCCGATACAAACATCCGCTCCATCGGGTGCGGAACCCTGATGCCCGCGGGTCGCGGTGCCAGCATGACCAAGGTTTCCAGGACATTGCCCGAACGCTCGGCATGATCGATCCAGTCGAAGGCCTTGAGAATCTCTTCCTCGCCGAACCCGGCCGCAAGCAAAGCCTTGCGCATCACGCCCTCGTCGGCTTGATGCAACCCGTCGCGAACAACCATCGAGGCAATTTCACGCACTGCATCCCACCAGGACTTCGGCATGGTACCCCCAAGGCATTTTTGTTTGGTCTCGAGCAAGTCTATCACAGTGAATTTGAAAACAAAGCATTTCAAAATCATGAACCCGCCAAGGCCTCCTTCAACCCCACGATCGCGTCGGCTGGCAACCCCAATTCGAGCGCCCCGTCCCCCAGCAGGCGCTCATTCCCGGATGCCCGTACATCAGAAAACGGTGGACGCACGACCATGACATCCCGCCCCTGATCCGCCGCGTAACGGGCAGTCACCATCGCACCGGATCGCTCTGCTGCCTGGACAATGATGGTCCCCTTCGCAAGCCCGGAGATGATCCGGTTGCGTGCCAGGAAGTCATGGGGTCGGCATCTGGAACCTGGAGCCCTCTCTGAGACGAGGCAACCGCCGCTGGCAACAAGGTCCTCGAACAAGCGCACGTTGTGACGCGGGTAAGGACAATCAAGACCTCCGGCGAAAACGACAATCGCCTCGACATCGTCAAACCGCCCTTGCAACATCCCGGCGTGCACCGCGGCGTCGCATCCGTAGGCTCCCCCACTGACGACCGCGATTCCTGCGGCCGAAGCAAGTCGGCCGAATCTGTTGGCCCAGTCGAGAGCCCAACCCGCGGCGAACCGCGATCCCACAACCGCGACGGATGATCGGCGGATCAGGGAAGCGTCGCCAGCCACCGCAAGCCCTAGCGGTGGATCTGCGATTTCGCGCAGGACGGGCGGATAGTCATCACTCCAGAACGGGAGGTACGTCGCGCCCGTTGATTTCAAACCTGCGAAAAATTCTACGCAATCCGCCGGTAACGACCCGGCGTCCGCGCCAATCTTCCTCGGAAGGATCCATGAGGCGCTGGAGCGCAAGATTCCCAGAACGTCACGCCAGTCGCCGGAGCCAAGGCTGAAAAAATCCTGATAATGCGTGGACGCCGCGAGGCACTCGAGTTCCGGCTCGATCATGGCCGCGAATGAATTCGCGGCAGGAGGTGGAATCCACTTCCCCGATTTCGCTGAATACACATGAAGGATTGACGTAACGAGATTGAGGACCCGGATACTCACAGCGCAACCTCCCTTTCAGGATCCAGGGTGGATCCAGATCGGGAGTTGTATCCGGTTCGGGCTCAAGTCATCAAAGGACCTTGCGGATCGTAGGATCCCATTTCGCGACAGGACCCTGGGAATTGATGATGTATGCCGTCGCGATCGTACCGCGGACGTCGACAACGCGGACCGTCCCGCGTTTCAGGAAATCGGGCTTGAACAGGGTCCCGGGCCGGGCGTTCACAAATTCCGGCTGATTGTATATTTCAAGTAAATCGCCTTCCCGCACCGAACCGCGAACCGGGAGTTTCAAGAAAACAAAATCGCCCTCTCCGCCATAATCCTGCACGTCACGATCGAACCCAACCACGTAAGAAGGGACCTCTCTCGGCGGCGAGACGATACCTGGAACGAATTGTCTCCGCGTCGCGACAAAAGGCACGATGATGTCCTCGGCCTCAGGGGGCAGGCGCGAGTCGACCATGATCCCGTGGTAAAGTCCGGACTCGTTCCCGCGTACGACACGAACGTGACCGACAAAATCGTAACGATGGCCGACGAAGCGCCCGTTGCCATTCTCGCTTTCGTCGTACACCTCACCGATTGGCCTCACGATGGTGTAGATGTTTCCCGGCGTCAGGGATCCAGACTCCTCAAGAAGAATCTCCGCGGAATCGTCCACGAGAATGCGACCCTCGCTGCCTGAGAACACATAACCTTCCGGATCGGCCTCATTCTCGACAATGAAACCGGGCAGGTCGACAACCACGTCGGACCGCCTGAATATCTTGCCGCTGACCAGGATTTCGCGTGCGATATCCTCGGGTATGGGTATGTCCCTGGAATCGACAAGATCAAACGGACGGTCATCACCGCGTCCCTGCGACACGGGGGACTTGATGACGAGATCCTCCGGTGCGACCGGCCCCGTATCGACCGGAAGGGCCTCGTCCTCTGTCGACACCAGCAAGTACGGGGGAATTTCCGGATCGCCTGGATAAAACCGGATTTTCATCCCGGGAAATACAAAGTGCGGGTTTTTAATCTCGGGATTGAGTGACCAAAGTTTTGGCCAGTATGCCCCCTCACCCAGCAACTGGTCACAGATGTCAAACAGGGTGTCCCCGCGTTGGACCGTGTATGTGTCGGGAGCCTCGCCGGCGGCGAGGACGCGGCGCGTTCCTGGCACGGGCGGTGCCCCCGCGAAATCATTTGTCCGTGGCGGCGCGGCCCCGAGGCATGACAAGCCGGCCACGGATGCGAAAACAGCGACGATGGAACGCGCCCCCCTCATAACGTCCTGGACATCCTTTCAACTTCCGACTTGGCCATTTCCGCAACGTCCTCCAGCGGGTATTCGGAAATCACTCCACGGAGGCGCTTGATGGCCGTTTCCTTCAGTCCCAGGGCAGACTCAACCCGCGCCAGCTCCAGTTTCGCCCGCGGAGCCCACGGACTCGCCGGAAAAGAGACGACGAAATCGTTGAACAATTGTCGCGCCGTCTGCAGTTCCTTCAAACCCACCCAACTTCTGGCGATCCAGAACTGGTGAACCCCGGAAGTCAGCGCGGGATCATATTTCTTGCCGATCTCCGAAAAAGCAACGATCGCCTTGCCGAACCTCCCAGCGCGGAAGTCCTCGTGCGCGACCGCGAAATCCTTGTTGAACTCTTCACGCGTCGCGACCGGAATCCCCTCTTCCCTGACCAGATCACCAACTGCACCCTTGGGTTCCGGCTTCGCGACAGCCGCTGTTTTCTCGTTTTCCTCATCGGCCTCTACGCGCGAGGTTTTCTTTGCGGCGGGAACCGCAGCCGGGGGTTTTCCTTTGCCCGCAGGTTGAAGCTCATCGGGGACAATGCCCAGTGTGAGTCCGCGCTCGATGATCTGAAGCCTTTCCTGCTGGCGCGAGAACTTCTCTTCAAGTTCTTCCGTCCGGGCCATGAGACGTGTCATCTTGAGCTGTAAATCAGCGACTTCGTCCGGATCAACGGCAGGCTTGGCACGCGGGGCTTGCGGGACGGACGCGGATGCCACGGGCTTGACTTCGTCCGTGGTGTCATCTTTTTTTCCGTCATCGTCAAACCACCCCTTTACCGTCGCGCAACTGGACACGGCCGGGGAACCCGTGACAGCTGCCGTGACCAACACAACCCGCCAGGTCTTCCCAAGCTGCTCCATCATTCCAGCCATGATCCCACCCCTCAATTAGACAGCGCCAGCTGTCGAGAATTCGCGGATTGCTTGATGCACGATTGTCGTGAACTTCTGGTCAGGGGAGACGAACTCGACCCCCAGCCGGAAGACGCGCGTGTACTTGTTCACGGGGTTTGACATGCTCCAGTCGGAAATACGCTTGGTCCACCGGATCGCGCAGTGGACCTTCACTGGTTCCTGCGACGGCAAATGCAACATGGCTACATGGTCCTCATAGCCTCGCTCAAGTTGCCCGACCGGACCGGGAACCAGCATCTGCGCGCTGAGCCCACCAAAGCTCAAGTCACCGACGCGGATCCAACCATTAAACGTCTCGAATCCGAAAACACATGGAGGCGCCACCGGGTCGGTTGACTTGGGAATCCATCCTGAGAACTTGATGAAGGCCGCCTGGTTCGGCGGGACTGGATAACGCGCGTTTTTCCGGCGTTCGATGTTGACCAGTTCCTGGGGTACGGAAAGGAATATAGCGTCACCGAAAAACTTGACGACGATCGCCGCGAACGCGACTTTGGCGTTCATCAGGACCAGCTCAACGATGCAATGTGAGGCAGCCGACAAGTACTGGACCCCTTTCGTGGACAAGCCACTTATTTTGATGGCGCGGGCGCCATCGATCGTAACCATCTCCGTCATGACGCCCCGCACCGCAATCGTGTCTGCCTCGTTGAGGCGCAGCATCGCCCCGAGTTTCGCCTCGCATGCCTTGGCGAGCAGACGCTCAATGCGATCCGGCGCGGATATCCTGGAAATGTTTTCTTTCCCGGTCATGCACCACCATGATGGCAAGCGCTCAAACTGATCCTCTTCCAATTTAACGCAATCAGCAGGGCGTTTGAAACTGCGGGACATTTGTGGCAACGTCAGAAGATGAGCAAAAAAACCTGTTCTTATGCTGCGTTCAATCACCTGATCCCTGAAATTTTCACGGGTATTTTCGCATTGTTTTTCCTTGGTTCCTGTATCGCGCCGGTCGCTCGCGCCCAGCGTCAAGAACTTGGCGCAAGCAACCTTGAGAACCCGTTTGAGGAGGCGTACTGGGGACTGGAGCTCACGTCCAACAGCCCGGTAGACAAGACTTCCCGGCATCTCGAACCCGGGAGTGTTCAACCTCAGGCCTCATACCGTTACCGCCTGTCCACCGGATGGCTGCTGGGGGCACACGCGGGTTTCAAGTCACTCAGGCGCAAGTTCATTGCCGACGACGAACCGCGACAACTGTCAATCCTGACATTTGGGTACGAGTCCTTGAAAGGGTGGCGCATTTATCACCCGCTGTATTTTTTCGCCGGGGGAAAACTTCAATACCTGCTGCCCGCGATTGAAGCCACGCTTCCGGTCAGAAGAGACCCGGAATATCCGGCCGAGTTTGGAGCCGCCGCAGTTGCCATGCTGGCCATCAAGCCTGCAGGCAACTGGTTGATGGTGGCACGAGTGGACCGTTGGCGCGGTCTGGCGACGACAAGACTGCAGGGCGACGAAACCTCGATCGGGCTCATGTACAGTTTCTGACCCGTTACAACACGGAAATCTTGCGTTCGCGGTCAGTGACCGCAACTTGAGAGGCGGATGGATGATTCCCATCCGCCGCGGATTGACGGCCACAACTGGCCAAATCCCATGGCTTTCTCGTAGGGCGGGGCTTCCGACGGCTCATCGTGGGTGCGGGTTGAAGAGTAAACAATCGCGGATTTGGGGACCAAGATCCGATCCGCCTGGGAACCGACGCTTCCTCCTGTCGCCAGACGGAACATCTCATTGGCCGGGTTCGCGGTCTGACACTTCAGGGCAACATCACACATCCCGTTCGACGAGTCCTTCAAAGACAAATCGTCAAGAAAATCCCCGAAACTCCTGGCCTCCACGTCCGCAGGTATGTAGCCGGCGATGATCACCCTTTTTGAGCAAATACCGAGTGCCTTTGTCCACTCACGGACTCTCTCCGAGATGAAAGAGAACCAGATCGGATCCCGTTCGATTCGTGAAGGCATCTGAAGGTTGAAAACCGCGACTGGCTGCCCGCTGGATTCAACCGCGGCGGCCTGCAGGAACCCGTCAGGACCAACCAGCCAGAGCGTCGGCGACTCACCGGACTGGCGCTGCTTCAATCGAAGGACTGAGGCCGCGGCGACAACCATTGATTCCATCTCGCTGGTGTCCGCGTGTTCCGCCACTGACTCCAGACGCCAGTCGAAATCGCTGAACGCTCCCGCCGACAGGATCGATTTGTCCCACTCCACCTCGCTGAAGGCCTTTTGCATCAACTGCTGAAACAGGACTATGTCAGCCCTGTGGATCCTGAAATACCGGTCCACGAGCTCGAGGCGATCACGGCGGAAGATCCAGTCACCGTTCCATGAGGTCTGCAGGCCGTTCGACTGGGACTTCTGGTTGAACAGGTTGAACGTATGGACGATCAAGGTACGATCGTCGTAACCCGTGGTCAAAAGGCCCGTGACGCAAGCAGTCAATACTCCGGCAAGCAGTGTCGTACGGGCCAGTCTCAACAACCGATGTACCTCGAGATGACGAGGCGTTGGATTTCGCTCGTTCCCTCACCGATACGCAACAAGGCCGCGTCACGATAGAACCTCTCGATCGGGTATTCCTTCATGAGGCCGTAGCCGCCAAAAGTTTGCTGCCCCTCACGTGCCGCGAACTCCGCCACTTCAGAGCAGTATAGTTTCGCCATGGCGGCAACCTTGGCGAACGGCTTGTTGTTCTGGCGAAGCCAGCAAGCCTTGTACAGCAAGCCTTCTGCCGCCTCGATGCGCGTCGCCATTTCGGCCAGCTTGAACGCGACCGCCTGGTGCTTGGCGATCTGCATGCCAAAGGTTTTCCGCTCGTTCGCGTACTTGACTGTCATCGCGAGGGCGCCCTTCGCAAGGCCAAGTCCCATCGCGCCAATCGACAACCGGCCGCCGTCGAGGGTCTCCATCATGATCTTGAATCCCTCGCCGCGCTTTCCTAGAAGGGCGTCAGCCGGGACACGCACGTTGTCGAAATAGAGTTCGCCCGTATTGGACGCGCGCCACATCATCTTGCCCTTCATGGCACGTCGGGTCAGACCTTTGGCATCCGCCGGCACAATCAAGCAGCTCAATTCCGCGCGCCCGTCAGGGCGACGACCGGTCACGGCCTGAACCGTGAGCCCCACCGTCATGTCGGAAGCGCTGTTCGTAATCCAGATCTTGCTGCCGTTGATGACCCACTCTTTCGTTGTCTCGTCAAAAACCGCCGTGGTTTTGCTGCTCTGCGCGTCGCTGCCGGCTTCCGGCTCCGTCAGGCCAAATCCCCAAAGTGCAGAACCATCGCACAGCGATGGCAGGTATTTCTTCTTTTGCTCTTCCGTTCCGTAGTAATACAACGGACCGGCACCGAGGCTGTTGTGCGCCGCGATGGTGGCCGCCTGGGAGCCGTCAACCCGGGCAAGCTCCTCGACCGCCACGATGTACGACAGGTAATCCATTCCCTGGCCACCGTATTTCGGCGACACCATCGTACCGAAAAGGCCGAGCTCACCCATCTTGCGGGTCAAGTCTGTCGAGAAAGTCTCCGTCTCATCAAGTTCGCGGGCGCGCGGAGCGATTTCGCTCTCGGCAAACTTGCGTACGGTCTGGCGAAGGAGGCTGAGCTCCTCAGATTCTTCAAAGGAATAGGACATGTTGAATCCCCGAATGCGGTTTGTTCCGGTTCGGCTGGATCAAGGTTCCTCGACTTCGAGATCCCTTGTCCGCCCCTGCCTGCCGGTCGTACCCAGCAACAGGCCCAGATAAGACTTATACCGCCACGGGGTGATTTTTCCAGACTCAACTGCCGCCCGCACCTGGCAGTCGGGCTCATCAACATGACGGCACTCCCGGAACGCGCACTTGCCCAGTAAGGGGCGCATCTCCACAAAACAGTGGGTCAGGTGAATCGGAGAGTCCTCTCGCAACAGGAAGCTCCGGACGCCGGGCGTATCAATGACATACCCGCCGGAACCCAATTTCAAGAAACTGGCGTAGGATGTCGTGTGGCGCCCCTTGTAGAAAATATCCTCGTCCGGCTCGACAGCCTGGACGAGTTCGGGCTTGTACAGGTTCACGATCGAAGACTTGCCAACCCCGGAATGTCCCGAAAACGCAGTGATTTTCCCCTTGAGAGCCCCGGCCAGCCGTTTGACTTCCGGATCCCTGGCCACCCCCTTCATGTTGGCCTGCATGGTGAAAACCTCGTAGCCCAGGGAGCGGTAAAGCACGATCCGCTCCTCGCACTTCCGCCGGAACGATCTCAGGTCCCTGCCACCTGCTGCGGACCCTGCGACTTCAGCGTCACCCGCCCCCTCATTGCCCTCCCGGGCAATTTCCGAGGCCTCGGACCGCTCAAGTTCCCCTGCCTCGTCATCGAGGAGATCCCGCTTGTTCAAGATGATCAGGGGCCGGATCCCCTCGCTCTCCGCGAGGACCAGGTAACGGTCGATCAACCCCCACTTGACCAGCGGCTTGCGAAAACTTGCCACCACGGCCAACTGGTCGACGTTGCTGCAAAGGATGTGTTCGCGTTCCGGCGTCATCGGATCACGCCGCACCAGACGAGTGGCGCGTGGCGCGAGCGCCTCGACAAGACACTGGGGAAGCTCCGACGTCGAGGCCAACTCATCCTCGCGCGCGGGACGGCACAAAACACGGTCCCCAACGCATACGAAATTGCGTTGCTCCCGGCGTGCCGTCAAATGACGGCGCGCGATGGTCGCCAGCCAAACATCATTGGTCCTGACCTGGCCACGTTCCGCCTCGGGGGAGACGAACGCGTATCGCTTGTGGACCTCAACAACGCGCGCCGCAAAAGCCCCCTCGACGGCCTGCGAGTCCCACTCCTTCTCGGGTATCTCAAACCGGGTCGCGAGATCTCCCGCGCGTGATTTTCGTTTCTCGCGCTTGCGGATCTTCGAAAACTTCTCAAACGCCTCCGAGTTTTCGTCCTCGTCCCAGAAACGATGCGGTGGCTTTGACATGGACAGGACCTCCTCAAACCGGGCTTCGGCCGATGCTCTGCGACATGTCAGTCCCAAGCAACAAGCGTGGCAAGGACGCCACACGTTTCAACGCAGGCAGGCCGACAATCTGCTGCACGGTCGTTGACTCCGCCGCGCTGTCATCAGGATTGAACGCGTCGGCCTGGACCTCCTGCAATTCAGCCAGGCCGTGCTTGAGCAAGACGTCCAAAAAAGACCGCAATTGAGGCGCGTCGAACGCACCCGTGACTTCCGAACCCCGCAATGCGTCCAGGCGCCGGCCGGTCGCGGCAAAGGCCGACTCAAATTCCTGTCGCTTCAAGGCGCGCGGGACACCGGACGCGCCAAGCATCGCGAGCCCGACCCCGACCCGGTCAAGCGCGCCGGCGCAAACACGCGACAGCGCCTGAAGCCAAAGAAACCGGTTCGATGAAAATCCCGGCCTGCACACGATTTCATCGGGATCAATCTGTCCAGCGACCCGTTGTCCCGGGACTTCCACAAACCCCGCCGCAACCATCGCGTTCAGTACCGAGGACGCGCGCGAGGGAATGGCGCCGTCATCAATTCCAAGAAAAAACTCATTGCGGATGAATGGCACGGTGCCGGCCACCGCGTCGACAACGTCAGCGGCGGTCATCTGGTCGCAATGTTGGAAAATCCGCGCGATTATGGCCGGTATCAGGAACAGGTGCGCGGTCATGTTGTTGTAGTAGGAGAGAGCTTTGGCGTCCTCCTCGTCACCATAAATGACGTCACCGCCCGGCAAATTCAACCTGCGGCACGCCTCGACCCGTTCTGCCGCGGCAATCGCCGCTCTGCCATCCATTTCCGGGATCGAAACTGACTGGCTGAACGGGGCCATGCGCTGGATCCGGAGCAAGGCATCCAGCAACTCGCAAAGCTGGTCCTCCGCGAGCGCGCGATTAGGGACCGCCAGCAACGCGGTCGCGACGAGAGACACGGGTCCCAGGATCGCGGCCGCGTTGATGCGGTTCATGATCTCGACGGCAACCTCCTGCGTCACCGGATTGACCCACGTCGGACGGGAATCCGACTGGCTCACCTCGCGCTTCCAACCGGGACGCCGCGTCGCCAAGAAATCACCCAGCTCCAACGGTTCACCGCACGATACGTAAGCGGAACCGAAAGTCCTGCGCAGGTCACCGATGGCGCTTAGAAGTTGCCCGATGGACTCCGCGCGCTTTTTCTCACCGCGCGCCTCTTTGACATACGTCTTGACCTCCCAGACCCGGTCATACCCCAGAAAAATCGGGACCAGGGCTATGGGACGATCAGAGTTCCTCAGGTAACTCTGGACGACCATGGACAGGAAACCCGTCTTTGGCGGCAATAATTTTCCGGTCCGGCTGCGCCCGCCTTCAGGGAAAAACTTGATTGGAAATCCGCTTGTGACAAGGTGATGGACGTACTCGCTGAAAACCGCAGCGTACAATTTGTTTCCGCTGAAGGTCCGGCGTATGTAAAACGCGCCGATTTTGCGCAGGATTCCGCCGACCGGCCAGAAGTTCAAGTTGATCCCGGCTGCGGTGTGGGGAACGACGTAGCCCTCGGAATACAACGACTGCCCCAGCAAAAGGTAATCGATGTGGCTGCGGTGGCTCGGCATGTAGATCACTTCATGATTGGATCCGATTTCGTGAACCCTCTCGATTCCGCGGATCACGAGCCCCGTGAACATTTTTTGCCACAAGTATTTCAATGTGATCTCGGCCGCCCGGACAAAGGGATACGAAGGATCCGCCGCGATCTCAAACGCGTAACGCCGGGCTTCCTGCTCCGCCTTGGCGACCGGCTTGCCAGACCGGCGCGCTTCGTCCTCGATCAGCGCACGCACAGGCCTCGTGCGCACGATCGTCTCAATGACACGCGGTTTTTCGGTGAGGTTTGGGCCGACAGACAGGAAACGCTGAGTCTTGAAGTACACGCGCATGACACGTGAAAGTTTTCGCGCCACCTGGTCGGGGGACTCACCTGAGGCCACTTGCTCCTGCAGGTTGATCGGCTTGCCAAACTGGACCAGGACGTTCCGTCCCTGGACCAACACAATGAAGAACTTCTGGATCACGCCGGCATGCTCGTCGTCAAAGAACAGGAGCTTCATGATGCTCTGCTCACTCTTTCCGGGGTTGCGACCCCAGAACACTGAAACCGGAACCAGCTGGACGTTGAACCCCGGATGGGTCCGCGCGCTCTCTACCATGCGGGTCAGGGGGTGGAGGATCTCCTTGCGGCTTTCCCGGTCCGCCTGAAACAACCTCAAGCTGCTCAGGAACATGTGCACCGCGCCAGCGCGCGGCACCGAACCGTCACGCAACGCGGATGCCTGGTAACGGGGGCGCGGCAGGCCCAGCCTGCGGCACTGCTCGTCAATCACGATCAGGTCGCTCAGGGAACCTGTGGCTGTCACAAAACAAACTGGCCTCGAGGGATCAATTCCCGCCTCTTTGAGCGGATCCTTGGGCAACGTCCTTGCCTGCACCCACCAACGGATTGGAAGGCGGACCCATCCGAAAAGCCTCAGCCACTGAATTGCTGTCAAGAGAGGGACCATGGAACCAACAAAACCCACAAGGTTGATCAGACAGAAGGATCGAGTTCCATGTTATCAATCAATCGCAGGTCTCCCAACCTGGCGGCCACAAGAATTACCGCCGGACCCGGCATGATCCCCGGGAACTCCGCCAGGGACAGCTGGTCGCGGATGGTCAGGTACTCGATCTTGATCGCCGGATGACCGGAAATCTCCCGCGCCACAAGTTCGATCAACGCTTTCGGGTTCCTCTCGCCTGACTTGTACTTCTCGACAGCAGCCCTGAGTCCCTTCGAGATCACCGCGGCCACGGGGCGCTCTTCTGGCTTGAGATAACGGTTCCGGCTGCTCATGGCGAGTCCGTCCGGCTCACGGACTGTCTCGCCTCCGATGATTCTCACGGGCAGATTCAAGTCGAGCGCCATCTTCTCGATCAGGCGCCACTGCTGATAGTCCTTCTTGCCAAACAGGGCGAATTCCGGGCGCACAATGTTCAGAAGTTTCAAGACAACGGTCAGCACACCACGGAAATGTCCGGGGCGCGTGGCGCCACACAAGTCATTCTCCAGCGCCTCATTACGGACCCAGGTCTGAAAATTTTCTGGATACATCGTAGCGACATTCGGCAGAAAAACGGCATCGCATCCGGCCGTGGCCAGTTTCGCTACATCTTCCGTCAACGTCCGCGGATAACGGTTGAAATCCTCGCCCGGCCCGAATTGGGACGGATTGACGAAGATACTGCAGATCACGGCGTCAGCATGCTGCCTGGCTTGCCGGACCAGGGAAACGTGACCTTCGTGGAGCGCCCCCATTGTGGGAACAAAGATAAGTTTGCGCCCCGCCGAGAAAAGGCTGAGGCGGAATGCGTCAAGGGCTGGAATTTCAACAATCGTCTGTAGTGTCATCGCGGCATTTCACTTTCGGGATGCTTGCGGTCTAGAGACCCCTTCAACTGCCCTCTTGGCAATCGGGCCAATCCTTGGCCGGCGCTCATCCAGGATCTGACTGCGGGAGTCAGCATCCGTTCCATCTCCGTGCAGGTCGATAACCAACCTGTTCCGGCATCGCATCTCGCGCAAGCCGCGAACGACTTGCAAGATGAGAATCGGCACAAATCAATCCGACTTGAATCAGGGGGGACTGCCCCGAAAAGGATGCCCCCGAATTTAGCAGCGCAATCAAAGTTTCTTTTCAGTTTTCCCAACCGCGCCATTCATCGCGGACTCCGGAGCCCCTGACTGGAAAATGAGCTTGCGGATCCGGCCTTTGGCCCCAAGGGACCCGAGACTGCGGCCATTGAAGGCAAGCTCCACCGCGGCCGCGTCGTAAATCGTCAACTCAGCGCGGTCGGCAAATGTGAATCGGTAAGCGTCTGGCTTGAGCTGCTTGATTACGGATTGATTCGAGTCGGAGGTCAGCTTGATCTTGACCGGCTCTATCACCACCAGCTCGAGGACGTGTTCGAAATTTGCCTTCTCGCTTTGAATCTCAACGGCAGGTTCGTCGCTCGCAGGCTTCGCGGCAGCCAACGCCTCAGGTTGTTCTGCCGGGACTGGCGCCGCCTGTTCGACAACAGCCTCAACTGGCTTCTCGGCCGGCTTTGCCGCCCGCTTGCCGACCCGCTTGATCCCGACAGTGATCGAGGCTAGAGCCAGCACCACCAACGGAACCGCCACAAGCAGGGCGACAGATTTCGCGCCGGTAATCTTGAACTTCAGGGCGGGGCTGTCTTTCAACATCGCTCCGATCTCCGAAGCAATGCTGCGTCGACCGGCCATCTTGCGCGAGATCGCGCCCTCAGCGACAGGAGCTTTTACCGTGGTCTCCAGATCCGCAGAAGACCAGCACTTCGAATACAAACCGGACAACGCATCGGCATCCATGTCGAGCACTCGCGCGATGCTGCGCACGAATCCGCGACCGAACACGGCACCCGGGAGCCGGTCAAAGTCACCGGTCTCCAGCGCGACGACATAAGTCCGTGTGATCCGGGTCACCTGGGCGATCGCGTCGTGGGTCATTCCGGCCTTTTCGCGGGCCTCTCTCAATTTGTCGCCAAGTTCTTTGCGGAACATGCTCAGGTCTGGCTGGGTGGCTGTTGCCTTCGCAGAATTCGTCTGGTCGCTCATCACCGGATCCATGTTATGATCACGCCCAAGATCCTCGATCGCCTGTTGATCAGGGCCCGTGTTCGTGTTGTGGCTGCATTAATGAATGCCACCCCGCTGGAGCATCGGCAAGTCAATATCCCCGGCCGGGTTGGCCGGGGAACGAAGGGAGACCCGCGCATGCCTTCATCTCGCCTAAAGTATGCGATCAAGCACATGATTTTATTGACTTATATTTCAAGTCACCTGTCTAGTTGCCAAACCCTCGAAACCGACAAATCTTCGTCCGCAGGCACGCAGGAGACCAAAAAGCAAATTGTCATCAACTCCCTCGACAGCGGCCAGGCGCCGCAGGCCCTCAAGGAAGTCCGGGCGCTCCTCGCCGAGACCCCCGATGACCCAGAGGTCCTTAACCTCCACGGACTGGTCCAATTGGCGCTTCGCAACACGAACAAGGCCATCGAATCCCTGGAAAAAGCACGGCAAATCCAGCCCGACAACATGACCTACGTCTTGAACCTCAGTTCCGCCCTGATCCAGGCCCAACAATTCGCCAAGGCCACAATCCTCTTGAAGGAGTCCCTCGCGTCGGAGGCGGCCAAATCCTACGTGTACCGCGAACGTCTCTACCACAACCTGGGCCTGATCTCTGAGCTCTCGGGAGACTCGGTCCGGGCAGAACGTTGGTACAGCAAAGCCCTCGAGGAAAACCCGACCAACTTCATGACCTTGATGAAGATGGCGAGGATCTACGAGACAACACACCGTTCACGCCTCGCCCTTGACAAGCTCGAGACGGCGAAAGCCGCGTGCGTCCGTTGCCCGGAGCCTGTGGAGTCCATGGTCAGGATCCTGGTGAAGGAAAAGCGGATCAAAGAAGCAAAAAATACGGTAGAGAGTTTTGAGAAGAACGAGGCGTTGACGGAAGAAGATTCCCGGCGAATCTCGAAAATGAAACGCATGATCGCGAAATCCGCCGCAGCAGCGTCCAGGAGTTGATTCATGACGATTCCAGGCAGGTCCAGCCGCATCCGTACCGCGATCCCTTCAGGCTTCATCACGTGCTTGATCGCGATTCATGGAGTCGCCCTCACCGGGTCCGTTGTCCTCGCCGCCCAGACCGCGCCAGAAATTGGCTCGGATGCCAAGTACAAATCCCTGGAAACCCTGGCGCGTGGACTCCACTACCTTGAGACGATGTACGTCGACGAAAGCAAGGTCAAGGAAACAGCCCTTGTCCAGGGCGCGCTCAAGGGGATGGTGGACCAGCTCGATCCTCATACCATGCACATGCCGGCGAAAGCCTATGAGCAGTTGACCATCGACACGCAGGGAAAGTTTGGCGGCGTCGGTGTCATCGTATCGCAGGAGAAAGGAAAACTGATTGTCGTCTCACCGATCGAGGACACTCCCGCGGCACGGGCCGGCGTCAAGTCGGGAGACGAGATCATCGAGATCGACGGACACGTGGTCACGAACCTCAAAAATGATGACGCCGTTGATCGCATGCGCGGCGATCCGGGATCGAAACTGAAACTGAAGATCCGGCGCCAGAACGTCGCGGAGCCCGTCACATTCGAACTGGTTCGCGAGATCATCCGGGTAAAATCAGTCCGGCGCCAGAGTCTGGGACCAAAATTCCAGTATGTGCGAATCTCGAGTTTCCAGGAGGGTACCGGTGACGAACTCTCCGCCATGCTCAAGGACATGGCATCCAAATCCGGCATTTCCGGACTCGTGCTGGATTTGCGTGACAACCCGGGTGGCCTTCTCGACCAGGCCGTTCAGGTTGTTGACTTGTTCATCGAGAGCGGACTGATTGTGACGACCATGGGACGCGACAAGGACCGGGTCGAACGCGAATTCGCGCACAAGAGGAACACGTACACGGGCTTCCCTGTCGTCGTCCTCGTAAATGGCGGCTCCGCGAGCGCGTCAGAGATCGTTGCCGGAGCCCTGCAGGACCATGAGCGCGCGCTCATCATGGGAACCACGACGTTCGGCAAGGGGTCTGTCCAGACGATCCTCCCGTTGCCCGATGGATCCGCACTCAAACTGACCATCGCCCGCTATTATACCCCCAAGGATCGCTCCATCCAGGCGAAGGGCATCGCGCCCGATATCGTGGTGCCCGCAAGGCCTGGAGAGGATTCCCCAGGGAAATCGAAATCCGAAAAAACCGAGAAACCGGAGAAGACCGAAAAACCGGAGAAGACCGAAGGCCCTCGCAAGGAATCAGACCTCGAGCGCCATATTGAGAGCCACGACCTGAGTGACATCGCGAAAACACAGGGCCTCGCGCAGTGGATTGACCAGTGGCCGGAACCCATGCGTTCTGACTATCAACTGACGACAGCCTTCGCCTACCTGCACGGGTACGCGAAACTCAATCGGCAAGAGGAACCGGGGAAAAGTCCAGACGGCAACTGAACACGTCCGCGAAGCGCTGGACGAATTCATCCTTGACTTCGCGCATCTCCGGCCCGGTGCCGAGGAGTTGCGCCAAGCTGGTAACACCGCGTCCCGGGATTCCGCACGGGACGATAAACCCGAAGATTCCAAGGTCGTTCCGGACGTTCAACGCGATTCCATGCATCGTCGCGCGATCCTTGATCCGCGTGCCGATCGCGCAGATCTTGTCGTTGCCAACCCAGACACCCGGATGCACAAGATCCCTGCCCGACGGAACGTTGAAGGCCGAGAGGGTATTGATCACCGAGGATTCCAATTGATGCACGTATGCGCGCGCACCGAGACCAAAGGCCTGCAGCGGGATGATCGGATAGGCGACCAGTTGCCCCGGGTTGTGCGCAGTCGCCTCTCCCCCACGGTCTGACCGGTAGATGCCAACACCCATTTTTTTCAGCCAGGATTCGCCGGACAGTAAAAAACGCTCACTGGCGTTCTTGCCCAGTGTAATGACCGGCGGATGCTCGACCAGCATCAAGAAGGCCTCTGAATTCGAGGCTACCGCGCGCTCGTGGAGCCGCTTCTGGAATTCCCAGGCCTCGCCATATTCCATGGTTCCGGCGTCAATGATTCGGACTGTCACCTGTGAACGACCCCGGTGAATGGCGCCGTGTCTCCGGCGCCTTCGCGCACCACGGACGGCACGCCACTCGTGCAGTCAACAATCGTGGTCTCGACTCCCGGAACCTCATCGCCCAGATCGAGGATTAAATCAAGCCCATGGCCGAATGCGTCCATGATCTCGTGGCCAAACCGCGGCAGGTGCAATTCGTCAAACCCGTTGGATTTCAACTGAACTTGCGGAACCGTTGCCGCAGCGAGCACCCGCCCGTAGCGCTCCAGTAGTTCCCTCACAAGAGCCGCGCGGGGGATCCTGATTCCCACCTCACGACGGTTGTCGTGAATCAGGCGCGGCAAACTGCGGTTACGCTCCAGAATGACCGTATAAGGGCCCGGCAGGACTTTTTTCAGCAAAGGATAGACGACATTGTCAATGGTGACGACGTGGGCGGCCGAGGAAATCGAGCCACACATCAGACTGAACGGACGCTCTCTCGGGTGCCCCGGTTTCAGCCGGCGGATACGCTCCAGGGCCTTCGGGCTGTCCGCGTCGCAGACAAGGCACCAGCTCGTCTCAGTTGGCAGGGCAATCACTCCGTCGTTGGCCAGAACCTGGCAGGCCTCCTCCATGTCGCGCTCGCGAACCGGGTCGACGTAGGTGTAGACGTGTCGAGCAGTCATCTTCCTGGTCTCCGTCCCGCCCGCCATGGAGAGGCGGGAGTCAGCGGCTCCGGTGACTTTGCAGCAAAGTCAGGAACTCGTGGCGGGTGGACATGTCCTGAAACGCACCCAGCATCGAACTCGTCATTGTATAAGAGTTCTGCTTCTCCACCCCTCGCATCATCATGCAAAAATGATACGCCTCAATCACGACGCCGACACCGAGCGGCGCCAGGTGTGATTGCAGGGCCTCGGATATCTCGTTGGTCAACCGTTCCTGGACCTGCAATCGCCGCGAGAACGCATCAACGATTCGCGGGATTTTCGAAAGCCCGATGACCTTGCCATTCGGAATGTATCCAACATGGCAGCGCCCGAAAAACGGCAGGACGTGATGCTCACAAAGGCTATAAAGCTCGATGTCACGGACAATGACCATGTCGTTGTATTTCTCGTGGAACACAGCGTTGTTCATGAGCCTGTGTACATCGGCTCGGTAGCCAGACGTCAAAAACTCGAGGCTGCGCAAAAAACGGTCCGGGGTCTTCAAAAGACCTTCGCGGTCAGGGTTCTCACCCAGCGCGCGCAACAAGGACCTGATGCCCTTCAAGAATCCATCGCGATCCTGGTCGCTCATGATAAAACTCCCTCTTGATGGCGCGTCGCGCGCGATACTGATGGATTTCATCGGATTAAAACCCGAAACTTTTAGGGAAAACGTTGAAATCGGGGGACATCAACTTGAAGATCGTCTTGCAGCGGGTGTCCCGGGCCTCGGTGTCGGTCAAGCATCACACGCCCGGACAAATTGCAAAAAAGGTGGAAAAATCCAGGATTAACCGGGGGCTGGTTTTACTGGTCGGGGTCGGACACGGCGACACACCGGAAATCGCGGCCCGACTGGCGGAGAAAATTTGCGGCCTGCGCGTATTTTCTGACGACCAGGGGAAGATGAACCTCGATATCGCGCAAGCCTCAGGTGACATCCTCGCCATCAGCCAGTTCACCCTGTTCGCGGATACATCCCGTGGACGCCGACCCAGTTTCATTGACGCCGCGAAACCCGAAGAGGCCGTGCGCCTCTACGAGCATTTCGTATCATGCCTGCGCGAGCGGGGCGTCCATGTCGGCACAGGTGAATTCGGAGCCGACATGGATATCGAACTCTGCAATGATGGACCGGTGACCATTCTTCTCGAGGAGAAAGCCGCGCCATGAAAACGAAGTGCCTGGTCTATGTTACAACACCGGATGCCGAAACTGGTCTCAAGCTGGCACACAGCTGCGTCAAGGCGGGTCTGGCTGCTTGCGGCAACGTCATACCAGGGATGACTTCTGTCTACGAATGGGAGGGCCAGGTCCGTGAGAACAAGGAGTCCGTATTGATCCTGAAGACGACGGAAGAGTCCGTAAACGACCTGACATCGTTCGTGGCAGCGCGTCACCCCTATGAAAATCCCTGCATCGTCTCGGTGCCAATGAACGGTGGCAGTCAAAAGTTTCTGGAATGGATTGAGATAGAGGTCAAGGACCGCAGGGGCTGAATCTCAGGCCCCTTCGCCGTCCAGAGACGATTTACCCTCGACGCCAATCTTGTCGTAGAAGAGCTCGTCGATGGTTTTCTTGATCAGGATCCAGAGAAGTTCCTTGTCCGAGCAGCTGGCGAAAAAGCCGAGCGGGATCTGGAAACCGCCTTTGTCCTTGCGCCCGCCACCGTAATAGTTACCGTCCTTGTCCTGGCCGAAAACGTCCTTCAACCACTTGTCCGGATCGAGTGTATGTGACTTGGTGCGCAAGGATCCGTCGATGTACTCATTGCCAACTACACCGTAGACAATCACGGTCTCGATTCCTTCGCGGTGAAGCAGATAATCGGCACACTGCCCGATGCCGTCCCGGTCCTCATCGCGGACAAATCCCACACCCGAGAACATGAACGTCCCGCGGATGTCTTTTCTCTGGAGGGCGATCTGAGTGAGATCCATCGTCTTCGCCGGAATCGACTGACGCGAGATCAGCGCCAGCAAGTCCTTGTCGACGAAGTTGGACAGGAACTCACTCGCCCGGTAATCGATCATAGTCGCGTTGACGAAGTTGTCCGTATCGGAACGAATCCCGTGCATCAGGGCCGTCGCGATCTTGGTGATTTCAGGTGAGGATCCCTCGAAGCGATGGGAACTCTCCATCAGGTATTCGGCAAAGATGGCGGAGGTCGATCCCGAGTTCTCCCGGATGTCGACAAAACGACCCTGAATATTGCCCAGCGGCTTGTGATGATCGACAAAAGCCAGCAACTGGCAACTTCCGGGCAACTTGATCGGCAGTTCCGCAGTCTGGGAGTCAGTAATCGCATAGTAGTCAAACTTGGAGCAATCAAACCCATCGTGCCATTCGTCAAGTTCGATATCGAGCTTTTTGACGAGGGCACGGTTCTCGTGGTGCGAGATTTCCTCGAAGTGAATGATCCGTGAATCAATTCCGCACTGGCGCGCGAGCCATTGCAATGCCAGGGATGACCCGATGTTGTCAGGGTCCGGATATCCGCGAATGCAAATCAGGAGTTTCGAGCCGGAGACCGACTCCAGCAACGCTTCCAGAGCCGCTGTTCCTTTCGGAACTTCCTCGCGTCCGGTGGAAGTCGAGTCAGATTCGTGCGACGACTCTTCATGACGCGCCTGCAGCGAAGCGCCTTTCACCATCGGTTTTGCCATGACTTTGTCGCCATTCTTGCTCTTCAACTTGCTTCTCCCGAAGAACCACCAGGTCCTTCTTAGGGAATCGGCAGCATTCCATCAACATCTTAAATCACAGGGTTTTTTGGCGGATTGCACAACCAATGTCTTGTTTTTGAACAGCCCGCGAAAGCAGGGAATCACGACCGGATTTGTCAATTCGACAATTTTGTCGCCTGGATTCCTGGCTGAGGCTCTGGGAAACTGGAATAAACCCCATCAAAGGAGTCATCCGATGGAGCCCAGGCCCGCGAACTGCCGAGCGAGCACACGAATGACCTCGCGATTTTCTGTCTTCCTGTCCTGTTTGTTGTTGCGCGTCACGATGGCCTGCTTCCTCCTGCCAAGTGCAACCGCGTTCGCCGGGGACTCGATGATCTTGTGGAAGGTCGGGTCATTGCCGCCCGACGCCCGGCTGGATGGCGAAAATGGCGGAAAACTTGATGGAACCCCCTGGGACTACAAGAACTACCTCGGACGCATCCATCTCTTGTTTTACGTTGACCCTGACAACCAGGAAGACGGCGAGGAACTGGCAAATCTGCTGGATGCCGAAAAATTTCCAGGGGATCAAGTGCACTCGTCCGCCATCGTCAACATGAAAGCCACCAACATCCCGAATTTTCTGATCGAGATAAGATTGTCGGCCAAGCAAAAACGTTTCCCGAACACGACTTACGCGAAGGATTTCACAAAGCACCTGGTCAAGGAGTGGGGACTGAAAGATGACGCCTACAACTTCCTGATCCTGAACCAGAAGGGCGAGCTGATCCACCACAGCTGGGGCAAGCCCACCAAAGAGGAAATCGCGGGCATGATCGCCCTGATCCGAAAAAACTTTGTTGTTGCCCCGGAAAAGCCGAAGGGCTAATCCTGAAAATCAGAGGGCGGCCAAGGAGGCCGCCCTTCTTATTTTCACGCACAAGCATGTGTGCTTCGGGTGTTGCCAGGCGTCATACGGCCGGGAACGCGTGTTCAGCGAAACAATTTCCCCAGGACCTTGAACACGCCGAGCATCACGGTAAACGAGAGAGTCAGACAACCCGCCACAAACGACCAGAAAGCGACAACGGGAATAGCTGCCACCCCGATCAATGCCGCGACCGGATCACGCCGCGTGGTGATGTCGCTTCTGCGCCACTGGGCAAACACCGACTCACGGTCGATCTTGTGCTCCTGACGCTTGGATTCCTCGCGCTTGCCGCGCAACACATCATTGGTAACGATAACCTGGGACACGGAACCTCCTCGAGTGACCTCGACTCACACTGTCATTCATATTAAGATTCCAATCAAACATCCAGTCAAGACGTGAAAAAAGCAACGCGGAGGACGAATGAACAAGGACCTGATCGTTGGCGTTGTCCTCGGGCTCGTCCAAGGCATCACCGAGTTGTTGCCAGTCTCGAGTTCTGCCCATCTGATCGTCGTGTCCGAGCTCATGTCGGGACGCCCGCTGCCGCTTGCGCTTAACGTTGCGCTGCACGTGGGTACGGTACTGGCCGTACTTGCCTATTTCTATCAGGACTGGCTGGCCATGGGACGCGCGACCGTCCGCCGGATCACGACGGGTACCAAGTCTTTCGGCTCGGATGTCCTGCTGCCTGCCCTTGTCCTCGGATCGATTCCTGCAGGCCTCATCGGACTGAAATTCCACAAGATCATCGAGGAAAAACTTCATCATCCCGTCATCGTCATCGTCCCCCTGGCATTGGTGGGCGTCCTTTTATGGTGGTCAGACAAGACCCGCCCAGCCACACGCAGCCTCGATCAACTGACCATCAAAGACGGCATCCTGATCGGCATCGGACAGGCTTGCTCTCTCATTCCCGGAGTGTCACGAAGTGGTTCGACGATCATCGCCGGCCGTTTCCTGGGATTCGCCAGACCCGACGCCGCCAGATTTTCCTTCCTGCTTGGTACGCCCGCGATGTTCGGCGCCGCGCTGCTGGAATTGCGCGACATCCTGGCTTACGCCTCGGACCCGGTACTTTACGTGGGAACTCTGGTGTCCTTCGCCTCGGGCTGCCTCGCCATATCCTTCTTGATGAAATTTGTCAGGAATAACGGGTTCTTCTGGTTCATGGTCTATCGGATCACTGTAGCGACCGCGATCGCCATTTTTACCTTATGAACTGCTCCACTTGACTGCGCCTCACGCGGCCAGTGCCAAATGTTGAAGGGGCCATCCCCCTTGTTCGTCGCCTGCGCCGTCCGCAATTCCCCGCCGCCGGCGGTGTTTTCCGTGTAATTTCATTTCGATAAGGGTATTGTGCGCGCAGACGTAAAGATCGAGGCGGCATTGCAGGCGGTCGACGCGCTTGGTCGTGCACCACGTCCGCCGCGAGAGGCATTTGATGTTGTCGCGGATCATCGCGCACGTGTGATTCAGCGCAAACAGCGGATCCCATCCGCCGGCCTTAAGTTCTCCCTGGCCGACGACGCAGCCCCGGCGCCCTTTGAAGGTTTTGTGCGCGGCGCCAGGCAAGTATGCGGAAACCAGCGCGGGATAGCGCGGACATTGGTCGGACTTGACGGTCAGGTCCTGCGCGGCGACCTGTGCGATATGCGTCAAAGCCAATCCCAGAGCCAATTTCCTGTCGTCTTTGCGGTTCCCGTATCGGCGCCTCGAAATTTTGGCGAGGTGGCCCTTGGCCGGCATGCTGGCCACTTTCGCGCTTATAATGAGGCGCGTTTTCTCCTCTACGGCGACGGCAATCGCGACGGGCTTGCACTTGGTGTGCTCGAAGGTCTCCATCTCGTCAAAAACAGCGACAGAAACGGACCCTTTGCTGGCCGCAAGTCGCTGATCTTGCACGATATTCGCGAAATGCGACAAGCGGACCAACTTGCGCGCGACCGTGACCTGCGTGGTACCGCACAGCCTCGCGGCCCGGCGCTGTGACACGCCTGACACCAGCAGGCTGAAGATGGGCTGGTGCAGCTCGGGGCGTTTCTGGCGCTCGTTCAAGGTGCCGCGCGTCTGGGAAAACCAGAGCCGGCAGGCTCTACACCGGAAACGCTGGCTTTTGCCGCCTGGAATTTTTGACTGCGGAAAAAAGCCTTTTTTGACGACCGACCCGGAACGATTGCAGCGTGGACAATCCACAGTCCCCCTCCTTCAAGAATGGGGCGACATTGGCCTGTCACGGTGCGTGGGGTGAAGTGACATCACATGTCAGGCGCAGCTGTGTAGAGCAGTTTACACAGCTCAAGCTTCTCCTCAAGTTCTGAGCTGGGAGATTAAAGCTTCGGATTGAAGTATTTCGCGACGGCGGGGACCTGGTTCCCCGCCATGACATCCGCCAGCAACTTCGCGCTGCCGTGCGCCCACGAAAACCCATGCCCCGTATAACCTGAGCAAGTGAAAATCCGCGGACTGGTTGTCGGCCCGATGAAAGGAAATCCCGTCTTGGACGTGGCCATGATCCCTGCCCAGGAGTATTCCCACTCGATCTTTTCTTTGATCTCGTAGTGTTCCTCGACAAAGTCCTTCAATCCTTGCTCAACGAACTTGTTTGGATCGATATCGTAGGTGCCAACTTCGCCACCGGGCGTGTTGTTACGCCATCCGCCGATCATCAACCGGTTGTCCGTGGTGACAAGGGCGTACTCATAGCCATGGTCGAAACTGTGCGGATGCTTGACCTTGAATTCATGCTTGAGGGGCTTTGAAGTGATGATCTGGCCACGGAACGGCTCCACGAGGCGGCGTTCCTCGAAGTACCGCGACAACAAAGGACTGTAGGCGTTGGCCGCGATGACCACCGCGTCATAACGCAACTGGCCCCACTGTTCCGTGTTTACCAGGACGTGGTCGCCCTCTTCCTCAACCGACGTCACGCGAACGCCGCTATGATATTCGACCCCATGGTCGAGGCAATACTTCAGCACACCATTGCGGAACTTCATCGGGTGCGCCTGCGCGGATCCGGCCTCGTAACGCGCGCCGCGGACATTCTTGAATCCCAGTTGGCGCAATTTCCCCGGCTCGACATAATCGCTCTGGAAACCCATACCGCGCAGCAACTCGATCGATTCGTGGATCTCCTTGTCCTCGGTCTCGTCAATCGCGATGACCATGTACCCGGACTGCTCGTAATCCGCGTCCATTCGGAGGCGCCGCACCGTCTCACGGACCTCGTGGCAGATGCCGATGGAAAATTCCCAGATCTCCCTTGCCGTTTCACGACCGTGCAGGGCGACCAGCGCCTGCATGGACTCCACCGTCCCGTACAGGATATGCCCGCAGTTACGGAACGTCGCGGCGTGGGGCAGGGCGAAGTCCACCATCGTCACATCTTCAAAGCCGACTTCCTTCAGCCAGTAAGCCGAACTGACGCCTGAGAGGCCCGAACCGATGACCAGAATTCCTCCGCCATCGCGCGGACGGGTCGTCTGCCCCTCGATAGCGGGAACTTCCATCCAGTAAGACGGGGTGAAAACTTCGGGGCGGAAATCCATCGGGTCCTCCTTTTGAGAGCCCGATGGTTCTACGTCTCGATCAGCGTTTTTCAACTAAAATCGATCAGGGTTGGTAGGTGATCCGGTAAATCACGCCGGCCAGATCGTCCGAAACCAGCAAAGCCCCGTCGGGAGCGACAAGGACGTCGACAGGACGCCCCCACCGGTTGCCGTCCTCGGCCAGCCATCCGGTGGCGAAATCCTCGTAAGAAATCGCTTGGTTGCCGTCCAGGCGGACCAGAGTCACGCGGTACCCGATGCGCTGGGAACGGTTCCACGATCCGTGCTCGGCGATGAAAACCTGGTTACGGAATTCCTGCGGAAAACTCTGGCCCGTATAAAAGCGCATCCCCAGGGCTGCCACGTGCGGACCTAGTTTTTGTACCGGGGGTACTGCGTCGCTGCACCGTCCCCACTTGGAGTAAGCCGGATCTGGATCCTGAATGTAGCCACCGTGGCAGAAAGGGTGCCCGAAATTGAGGCCGGCGCGCGGCGCACGGTTCAGTTCGTCGGGAGGAATGTCATCGGAACCGCGCGCGTTGATCACCAGGTTGTCACGCCCGTTGTCCGTAAACCACATTTCGCCGGTCACTGGATGCCAGTCGAATCCGACGGTGTTCCGCACGCCCTTCGCGAAAACTTCCTTTGAGGTCATGTCCTCGCTCAAACGGTAAATCAATGCGAATTGCTCCGGGTCCTCGGTCATGTTGCCCTCGGCTCCAACCGGAACGTAAAGCCGCCCGTCCGGGCCGAACGCGATAAACTTCCAGCCGTGATGCATCACGTCTGGAAACCGCACGGTTTCGACTTGAGGCCGCGGATTGCGGTTGTAGTTCGCGCCAATGTTGTCAAACCGGAATATCCGGTTGATCATCCCGACGTAAAGAGCCCCGTCCTTGAACGCGACGCCGTTGGGTACCAGCAATTCGTCATCTGGATCCGTCTTCTCGAAATCACGGACGATCGCGACGGACTCACCAGTGCCGTCACCGTCCGCGTCCTTGATCGCGTAGACTTTCTTGTGCCGGCCACCGAGGCCTCCAGTCCCGACATACACAGTGCCGTCATCGCCCATGGTCATCGAACGCGCCCCCGGCGCCTTCGCCCAGACCGCGATCCTGAACCCGGGCTGCAAACGTATCCGGTCCAGAGGCAACTCCGTCGCCAGTCCACCCGAACGCGCGCCCTTGACAGCATTACGCATCTTTTCGCGGTCGCCGGGCGCCGCGACCAGCCGCGCGTGCTGCTCCGCATCGGGCGGCGGCATCATCTGGTCCTTGTCGGCATGATCCCAGTCAAGCCGCGCGCTGATTTCAGCGGCGTCCCGCCGGATCGACGCCCACGCCTCATCGCTGCCGCCGGCGTAAGCCGCGTGGCAGCCCGAGCAATAATTATTGAACAGCGCGAGGGTCGCCGCGTCAGGGCGGACCAATCCGGCACCGCGAACTTGCGAGGACACGGCAGAGCGGGTCTTGCAACCCGCCATCGGGACAACCGTCAAAACGAGAGCAAGCCAAATCATGTGGCGGGCAGTATTCACGCTCACTCTCCCCCTTCGAATTCGTTGTCGTCGACGATGTTGGTATTGGAACCAGGCTGGCGAGACAGCCACCACGCCGCGTTGGTCGCCGCGACGAAATCCTTGCCCGCGTTGGGACGACGGTCACGCACGAGGAAATAGATCCAGCCGTCCGAACGCCACGATGGATAAAGGGCATACATGCCGGTTGGCATGTTCGTGACCTGCATCGAATTTCCCGTGAGCGTGTCGTAGAGCACGACATCCGCCGAGGCCTGCTCCAGAGAGGTTTCTTCCGTACCGGTATAACGATGGGTCGCGAGGAAACGGTCGTCCAGGGAGATCTGGACCTTCCCCCCCCTGAACTGCGGCTTGCGGGTCGCCGGATCGACATTGCAAATCTCCCCGACAACCTTGTGCGAGACCGAGAACCCGGCCTTCTTCCCGGTATCCGGTTGCACATGCAGCATGTGGATTCTGTAGCCGTGCTGCTCCGATGACCCCTGACCGTACCGCCCGACGACAAGGCGCGTCGTCGGGGAAACAACCCAGTCGCCTTCGTTATTGAAGACAAGGCTGTCAGCCAAACCGGATCCGGCGCCATCAAACACGAAGACGTTCAGGTTGTTCTTGCCTTGCTTGACGATTGGGTCCGTGTTGAAAACGAGGCGCCCTCCACTTGCCGAGTTGCCGCCATTGTCGTTTTCCCAGCCGCCTTGCGCGATCACGTACGGTCCACCCTCCGGGTCAGCCCCGATGCTCTGGTAAAGGTGGATGTGGCTCCCGTCTCTCTCCGTCGGCCCGAGGCACGCGGGCGGCATTGGCTCGATCTTGTTCATGCGCGAGAGGACACTCATGCGACAGAACGCGGCCTGCGCATGGTCCCCGTTGGCGCCCTGGAACAGGAACCATTCATTGTCCGGCGTGAAACCTGGATCGTACTTCGCCCGAACGATGACTCTCCGATTCGCGGCGGCAAGGTCATCCACGAAGGCCTCAAAACCGTTCCCCTCAGGATCCATGTCTTCTGAGCTGCCGTTACCCACAAACCGGCCGTCAGGTGAGACGCGCATCCAATAATACGTGTTGGCCGGGACTTCGCGCAGGGCGACGATGCGAAACGGCGCCTCGCCTTCAACGGCCGGCTGCTGGGCGGCGATACCCGTGACGTTGGACGCACCCTTGAAACAATCAACCTCCGGGTTGTAGGCGCCACGGCGCTGATCCGGACAGGCAAACATCGCCAACTGGTTCTCCAGATTCTTGCGGGACCACCAGTTGGCGAATGGATTTGATGATTTCTCAGTCACATGGGAAACAAGGGTCCTTGAAATGCGGTCGGCCTTGCATGTTTTGGCGTTGACGGCTTCTTCAGGCAACTTGTCGATGGCGGTCACCGCGTCTTCGGAGGCGAACCACAGAATGTTTTGCCACAGCTTCGCGTCATCGCTGGCATAAGCGAGCCGTGCCTGAGTCGCGCTTTGAGGGTTCGGCATCACCATGCTTTGCAGGTAACCAATGTCGTCATCCGACCGCTTGGCTTTGCGCAGCAATGCTTCGAAATCCTTTGCCTGGTAATACGTCCGGTACAACCCGGCGCCCTGGGGAAATTCCTCGAGGCACTCGGCCAGCTTGTCGGCGTTGCCGCCAGCCAGCAATGATTCCTCCTTGGCCCCGTTCGTCCTGAGACAGTCGTAGACGACCTTTGTGCTCTTCTGCCAACGAGTCAGGATTGCCTTGGACACGACCCCGTGACAGCTTCCGCCAGCGCAACTTGCACGCAGGGAACCAAGGACCGGATGGACGCGGATCGCTTTTTCCGTGGCGACCTGGGAACGGGTCTTGCACCCGGACGTGACCACGAACACGGCGACCGGGATCGCGATCGAGAACACCGAAACTTTGGTCAAGAATCTGGTTTTGCGCATGACGGCAGGTCCTTGGTTGAGGGGGCTCAGGGTCCCTCCATCTTACCAAGTCCGGGCGCGGGAAGGCACGCCTCCGCGTGACCAAATCCAATTGGGAGTTTCAATAGATGCGGCGTTTCCGCTAGCATCTTTCACAGGTAACCACCGGGGAGGTTCCCATGGGCCAAATCCAGACCAGATTGCGGGATCAATTCCGCCGCGTCTTGATGGTATGTGCGATCGCTTCCATGCAGGTCGCGGGTATTGCCGCGCCGCGATCCACATGGATGGAGCTGGGCTCAGTACTTCCAAGCCAACAATCGATTGGCCTCGCCGAATCCATGATCCGCAGCAAGGCCCTGGAACAGATGACGTCGCTCGAACGGCGAGAATATCTTGAGGACCATCCCGTTTCCGTCGTGCACGGCCCCAGGGGAAAACTGCACCTGGTCGATGGACATCACCTGTCATGGGCGCTCCTGGACCTTTCGTCACGCGGGATCATGGAGGCCAAGGCGCCAGCCAAAGTCCTGGCTGACCTGTCGTCATCGGGGGAGGAAGAGTTCTGGCGCATCATGAGGGAACGCAACTGGGTGTGGCTGTACGATGCCGCCGACAAACCTATCCAGCCGGCGGACTTGCCGCTCAGGCTCCGGGACCTGAAGGATGACCGCCATCGCAGTCTTGCCTGGCTGCTGCGCGAGGAAGGGTGTTTCGAGGACCTCGACCAACCTTTTCAAGAATTTTACTGGGCTCGCTATCTGCGGAAAAAAGTGACCGTGAACGACAACCGGGCCAGCACCCTGAGAGCGGCCCTTTTGGCGGCAAAGGCACTGGCGCACGGCGAAGATACCGTCGCGCTGCCCGGATATTCCAGGCAGCACGCGCAAAATCCCCATACGGAAATAAGCAAAAAAAACCGGCGCCGGATCGACTCACTGGAGTCGCGTTTCGGGGAGTCGGATTCCCGGCGCCGTTAGCGGTTTGGGTGGCGGAGAGAGTGGGATTCGAACCCACGAGGGCTGTTACACCCTACACGCGTTCCAGGCGTGCGCCTTCAACCACTCGGCCATCTCTCCGTGGGAACACGAAACGCAGACCATAGCAGAATTGTTGGCACAGGCAACGGCAAGATTTGCCCGGCGTGATGAAATGGCGGGCAGTTTCCGCCTATTGACGGTTTTTGCGGATCTTGGTTAAGTGATAACAGGTTATTTCAACGATTTGCTGCCTATGTCTGCCCCCCGGTGTTCGGGAACGTTTGATGTGGCGGCGAAAATCAAGTCAAGGAGTGATGTCATGAAAAAGGTAATTCTCGCTGCTGCTCTCATCGGTCTCTCTGCTCCGGCTTTCGCAAACGAAGCTGCTGCTCCGGCTGCTGCTGCTCCGGCTGCTGAAGCTCCGGCTGCTCACACCGAAACCACCACCGAAGCTCCGAAGAAGGCCAAGAAGGCTGCTAAGAATGCTGCTAAGAAGGCTGCTAAGAAGGCTGCCAAGAAAGAAGCAGCTGAAGCTGCTGCCCACGGCACAATGGACGGCGCTGCCCACGGCGCAACTGAAGGCGCTGCTCACGCTGGCGGCGAGCACAAGTAATTCGCCAACCGGTAAACCGGACGATCGCCCTGGCCAAAAGCCGGGGCGATTTGTTTTTTGAGGATTCTTTTTTATTCCAGGTCCTTCAAGTGCCATAGCGTCCGGCCTCGGATGTCTGCTATTGTCCTGCCTAATTGTTCGAAACAGATCGTGCCGAAAGTGGAATTGAGGAGTTGCCTGACCAATGAACCAGATGCGTTTCCGGTTGATCTTCGTCAGTGTCCTGACAGCGCTTGGCATCCTTGCCGGCGTCCCGTCCATCGTCTACTTCTCGTTGCCGCCTGAGGTGCGCAACGATCCTGCGGCAGTGAAAGCCAAGCTTCCAAAATGGCTGCCTGCCGCCTATGTGAACCTCGGTCTTGACCTGCAGGGCGGCGTTCAGCTTGTCCTCGGTGTCGATACGACCGAAGCCGTGGAGAACAAACTTGGCCGGATCGGTACCGAGCTGCCTGACTGGGCCAAGGAAAAAGGGATGATGGTCCAGACCAGCTACGTCTCCAAGGGACGGGCGCGCCTTCACATCGAGATGGCCGATGGAACGGACATGGAAAAGTTCAAGTCCGCCTTCACGGAGTCCTTCCGGGGCCTGAAGCAAGACGGCCCGGTCAACGGAACCACAATTGAATTTGCTTTCAATGAAGACCGGATCAGGGACATCAAAGCCGCGGCCATTGATCAAGCGGAGCGCGTGGTCCGTTCCCGCGTCGACAAGTGGGGCGTTTCCGAACCCCTGATCAGCCGCCGTGCTGATAATTCAGTTCTGGTCCAGCTCCCCGGTTTCAAGGATCCGGAAAAGGCGAAAGAATTTCTCGGCCGCACGGCGCAGCTGAAGTTCAAAATTGTGGATGACGACTTCACCGGCTTCAACTCGCTGACCGGCAAGTTACCCGAAGGCGTCACCGCGGAACGTGACGTGTCAGGCTACGCCCTTGTGTCTGGGAACCGCGACGCCATCGTCACGCTCGCGAAGCCCCTGATTCCGGCAGACCGCGAGTTGCTGTTCAGCGAGGAAACCCTCGCCGGGAACAAGACCCGTTACCGTACTTACGTTGTCAAGGCTGCTACAGAACTCACCGGTGAGGACGTGCTCGACGCGTTCGTGACCGTCGACAACTCCCAGCTTGACCAGCGCCCCGTGGTGTCCATGCAGTTCACAGGACCCGGAGGGAAACGGTTTGAGAACATTACAGGAGCCAACGTCAAACGTCGCATGGCGATCGTCCTGGATGACGTGGTCCAGTCAGCACCCGTCATCCAGCAGAAAATCTCGGGTGGCAGCGCCCAGATCACCCTCGGCAGCGGCCAGGCCTACGACAAAATCGTGGAAGAAGCCAACCAGCTGTCCCTGATTTTGAAATCAGGCGCGCTTCCCGCGACGATCAAGGTCCTTGAAGAGCGCCAGGTCGGCGCCAGCCTGGGGCCCGAACTGGCCAGTCAGGGAATCCGCTCGACTATCGCCGGACTCCTGTTTGTTTTCGGTTTCCTGCTTTTCTATTACCATCGCCCAGGACTGATCGCGTCGCTCGCCTTGTTGCTCAACGGCGTATTCCTGCTGGCCTTGATGGCGATGTTCAACTTTTCGCTCTCGCTGCCGGGCATCGCGGGCTTCATCCTGACCCTCGGCATGGCCGTTGACGCCAACGTCCTGATCAACGAGCGCATCCGTCAGGAACTTCGCGAAGGCAAGACGGGCCGCAAGGCCCTCGATCTTGGATTCCAGCGAGTCTTCTGGACTATCGTTGATTCCAACGCGACTTCGTTGATCGCAGCCACGGTTCTTTTGCAGACAAACTCATCCGGCCCGATCCGCGGCTTCGCGATCACTCTTCTCCTTGGTCTCCTGGTCTCCTTGTTTACTTCACTGTATTGCTCGCGCTTGATGTTCGATTGGATCATCGCGCGCTGCCAAACGGAGAAAGACATCCGCGTGTGGCTCGGCGGATCAACGGAGCACAAGGAACACAAACCGCTTAACTTCAACTTTCTCGGCAAGGCTCCTGGCGCCATCGGCATCACGGCACTGATCGTTGTCGTCTCTCTCGCCGCGTGGTCCAGCAAGGGAATGAATTGGGGCGTCGATTTCGCTGGTGGCACCGAAGTTGAGGTGAAGTTCGCGCAGCCTGTGACTTCAGCCCAGCTTGACGACGCGGCACGCAAGGCCGGCATCAGTGACGTGACGATTCAGGCTCTTGGTGGCGGTAAACTGCAGTATTTGCTGCGCTTTGACCGGGATGAGTCCAAGGCGTCGGGCGCTCAGGCGAACAACATGGCCTCGGAACGGACCATCAGCGTTGACTCCCGGACCGACAAGTTCAAGGCCAACCTGTTGTCTGACTTGAGCAGCGCCAGCCCCGAGATCCTACGTGTCGACTATGTCGGCCCCCAGGTGGGCAAGGAACTTCGCACGCAAGGGGCCGTATCCCTGTTGTACGCCCTGATCGGCATCGTCCTGTACATCATGCTTCGCTTCGATATCCGCTTTGCGCCCGGCTCGGTTGTCAAGATGATCATGGATATCCTGCTTGTCGTAGGATTCTACGTGCTTGCCCGGATTTCCTTTGACTTAACCTCGATCGCGGCCCTTCTGACAGTCGCGGGCTATACGGTCAACGACACGGTCGTGATTTACGACCGTATCCGTGAGAACCTGGAACTCCATCCGCGGCGTAGTCTGCGCGATAACGTCAACAATGCGATCAATGAAACCTTGGGCCGGTCCATCAACACGTCCGTTTGTACGCTGCTGTCCCTGGTTGGAATTATTGTCTTTGCCTCGGGCAGCATCTGGAACTTCGCCATGGCCATGGCCATTGGTGTTGTGGCCGCCACCTGGTCCTCGACCTTCCTGGCGACCATGTGCGTTGTCTGGTTTGACGTCTGGAAGAAGGCTAAGCCCTTGCCGGCCAAGGCGGTTTCGTAGTAGCTCAGGAGCGGGGGTCCAGACTGATAGCTAGGTCCCAGGTGGTGGTGATCCGCGAACCCCGCCAGGACCGGAAGGTAGCAACGGTACCGGTTTCGTCCAGGTATCTGGTGTATCTAGCTATCACTCTGGACCCCCTATTTATTGAGGTTCATTGAGGTTTTTCGTGACGCAACCGGCAACACACCAACCGCTGGCAAGGAAATACCGCCCTCAAACATTCGACCAGCTCGTCGGTCAGGAAACCACGGCCAAGGCCCTTGCCAACGCCATTCAGCTGGGCCGGACGCCACAAGCCGTCATCTTTTCCGGGGTCCGGGGAGTCGGCAAGACGACCACAGCCCGTCTTTACGCTAAAGCCCTCAATTGTGAGTCTGGCCCAACCCCGACGCCATGCGGTGCTTGCGAGAGCTGCCGCGCGATCACCGAAGGCCATCACGAGGACGTCCTGGAGATCGATGGCGCCTCGAACACCAGCGTCGATGATGTCCGACTGCTTCGCGACTCCATCGGCTATGTGCCTCAGCGGTCGAAGTTCAAGATCTACCTGATCGATGAAGTGCACATGCTCTCGCAAAGCGCTTTCAACGCCCTCCTCAAAACGCTTGAGGAACCACCGGCGCACGTTGTCTTTCTGTTTGCGACAACCGAGCTCCAGAAGATTCCACAAACCATTCTCTCTCGCTGCCAGGTTTTCCTGCTGCAGAAGATGACGACCAGGACAATCATCTCACGCCTCGAGGAAATCCTGCGTCAGGAGGGAATCCAGTGTGAGCCTGGCGCCTTGCGTCCTGTGGCCCGCGAAGCTCGCGGCTCCATGCGTGACGCCTTGACTCTACTGGACCAAGCCATCGTCATCGGCAATGGCAAATTGACCACAGCACTGTGTGAGAGCATCACCGCGCAGGCACCGCGGGAACTGGTGACCGCGCTTCTCCGCGCCATGGTTGCCAAGGATGCACGACAGGTCATGTCTGCCATCGACAGGATCGAGCAAACTGGCACAGACCTCTCAACGGTGATTGAGGATATGGCGCAACTCGCCCGCCACGCCTTCGTCCTTCGAGACCTTGGCCGCGACGCCCTCGAAGTCTCGCAGCTGGATTTGGATACTGGCGAACTTGCTGATTTGGAAGGGCTTGGCAAATCGGCGGCTCCATTTGACCTCAACCGTATTTTCAGGACGCTGATCCGCTGTCGCCAGGACATGGACGGAAGCGTCCTTGACCGCTGCATTCTGGAAAACAACGCGCTCGAGTGGTGCCTTGATCCCGGACTGCCGGACATCCAACAATTACGCAACATGGCGCCTTCCGCGCAGCCGGCGGTAGCCGCGACCACAAACGTGCAGCCGTCTCCGGTAACGACCCAAACGCCCGCATTTCCTGAAACATGGGCGGACCTCGTTGCCATGTGGCGCAAACATCGTCCCCTGCACGCCGGCAAACTAGAAGATGCTCACCCGCACGTGTACAGCAAGGAAGTCATCTCCCTGACGGTACAGGAATCCTCCTATGCGCGCTGCTTGTTGAACAAGGACGAACAGGCCCGGCTCAAGCAAGCTTTCTCCGAGTTGTTCGGATTCACCGGCCGTATCGTGATTGAAAAGGCCGACGCGGCTGACGAGGCCGTCAGGGCCCCGGAGTCTCTCGCCCAGAAAAACGACCGCGAGACTCGCGAACGCCATGAGGCCATGCGCGCCAGCGCGCTCAACCACCAGATGACACGCGACGTTGTGGAAATTTTTGCCGGAAAAGTGGAAGATGTCAGGATCAAGGACATCGACTGAACACCTATGGCATTCACCAATTTCGAGACACGTGAGATCCACTGCAAGGTGCTGTATTTCGGCCCCCAGTCGGCCGGAAAGACCCTGAATTTGAAATCGATCTACTCCAGCACGGCCAGCGAGATGAAGGCCGGAATGATTGACATGTCAGGTAACGCGGGCCCGACGCCGTTCTTTGATTTCCTCCCCGTCAGTCTCGGGAAGATCAAGGACTTCCACGTAAAGCTCCACCTGTACACGATGCCCGTGCACACGCTCTATGAGACGCTGCAGCATACCCTCATGAAGGGGCTCGACGCGTTTGTCTTCGTCGCGGATTCAAGGATCGAAGCCATGGCGGACAATCTTGAATCCATGTCCCACGTCCGCCGCCTCCTCGGCGAACACGGCTATAGCATCAGCGACGTGCCGCGCGTCATCCAGTACAACAAACGCGACATGGACCAGATCATGCCCGTCGAGGTCCTGCGTGAAGAATTGAATTCGGGCGGATTTCCAGACCACGAAGCCGTCGCGACCCGCTCGGTTGGAACCCTCGAGACCTTGCAGTCGGTTGCCAAGCAAATCATCAAGACGCTGTCCATTTGACGGGATTTGGCCCACATGATCGTTAATTGCAAAACGGACCGCGCTGTAGTCCTGGTCCCGATGGACGGTGGCAACGGCGTGTGGATGTTTCCCTCGGATGCCAGCCCATGGGCCGGACTTCATTTGAAGGTTGCTCCCCTCAGTCCGATCGTCCCCCAAATCGCTGAGATGGTCCGTGACCGCCTTGGCTTTGACATGGAACGCACGGGTTACGAGGTCTGCCGGGATTTCGCGGACATCGTGATGCTCGATCATGGTGAAGACCGGAAAACAATCGGGGATCACAGTGAAAACATCACAATGAGCATCACACTCTATGCCTTGCAACCCCGGGAACTGGTCCCGGCATCGCAAATTCCGGGTAACCCGGATCGACCGCTACGACTCGCGACGCTGCCGGACTGGCTTGGCCGGCTGCCGCGTACCAGGCAACGGCTGGCTTGGCTCCGCGCCTGGCAGATCTATCAGGGAATCCTGACCCAGAACGTCAAGGCCATCGAGGCGGCTGAAGTGCTCAAGGCAATAACTCAACCCGGACAACGACTTTGATTCCCGATTCCGAGGGATCATCACTTCCCGGTGTGGACTGGTTGCGCAGAAAAACGCGTACCTGACGATTTACGTAAAGATCCGGCTCCTGATCCAGGGGCGGACAACCGTCCGAACATGCGTAGGCGTTTATTTTGCCTTCGTTGTCCTCGACCAGGATTTGGGGGTAATCGCCGAACTGGATCTGGCGAAAAGTTCCCTCCTCAAAACTGTCGATGAGAAACTCGTCTCCGGGTTGGGCCTTTTCCGCGTGCCGCCCGGCGAAATGGCCCACCAGGTAACGGCCCGCATAGATCGCCGCAAGAACCGCCACGAGGACTCCTGCGATCCAGACAAGGCGAGGTCTTGGATTTTGTCCGGCCGGCTTGTCAGCCGACTGGTCCAAGCCCGTTTCCGTTTGCGACGCCACGCGATTGTCCATCGACCTCTCCCCAGCACGCGCCCTTAAGGCTACCGAAACGACTTCCATTCGGTTCAGGCCGTCGAACCTAGCACAGAGCAGCGCCCGATGCCTCAAATTTAGGCCGGAACGAAACCGTCAACGTGGCGGAACCATTGATCAAAATCTTGACAGCTCCCGCGCAGGCCCTGCTGTAAATTACCGTAATAATTAAACTTTCCATCCCAGAATGGCGGCCCCTTCCTTGCATCAAACGAGCTGGACCGGTTTCCAGAGGGGAGGCACCCGTCATGTTCCGTGCAGCGACATCATCGATTCGAGGCAAAGCGTTCTCAATCGTCATGGTCTCTGTTGTTGCCATCGCCGCGGAAAACAGCCTCGCGGCAAACCTTGAAAGTTGCAACGCCTCGCGCAGCGCGTGCATCGTCGCCTCAAAGGAGCTGATCACGGGAGATCGCGTTGGCCTCTTCACGAGTGACGACCGCCTGGTCGCGTTCGGCCGGATCACCAAAATGTCAGGATCCCGTCGCATTCTCGTGATCGACAAAGCTTACTCGTCAATCGACGGGGACGAGCGGGTTTCCCTGCTCAACAACGTGACGGATCCAGCCTCCATCGAGGATCTCTATACCATCAAGCGCAACAAGGGCCGGAAAATGGTCGATGTGAGCGTCGCTACGGCCAGCTTCTCCGTCGGTTCCGGTGCCGCCGGCACGGAAACGACCGGGGCCTGGATTGTACGCAGCTGGAAAGACCTGGAACTGACCGGACGTGCGATGTTTTCAAACGTGTCCGGGGAAATTTCCCAGCCTTATGTATTGCGCGATTACCTCGGACAAGAATCTCGCAGCGTTGATGTCCAGAATTTCAGCGCGAATGTTTATGGTGGACTTGCCGGGGTCGGCTACACATTGTTTGGCGGTAGCCGGTTTTCACTGCGCGGGGAAGTTGACGCAGGGGCCGCGTACATCGCGGGCATCGTCGGCGATTCGGACATGACCTCCGACAGTGGTTTCAACACAAGAATGCAGAATGGTTTTGGACTCGTCGTCCGCGGCACCGCGACTGCCATGCTGAACGCGGGCAGCTGGCATGTTGGATTGAACCTGGGACAGATGACGATACAGGACGCCTCGGCGACGACCATCGGTGTCAGCTTGTCCAAATCAATTGATTGATCTTCAACTGGCCGCTGATTGGTGTCATCCGATCAGCGCGTCATGAAGAGCCCTGACGACCGCGGCCGAATCCTCGTCTTTGACGCCGATCGTCAGTACCTGATTCCGGACATCCCAGAAAACGGGCGTTCCTGCCTTGCGGGCGGCTGCCATGGCCTTCGTCACAGTCTCGGGACTCTGCAAGAAACCGTTGCCCACAACGCCAATGGCGGCCGTGCCGGGCAGGGAAATTTTCGTGGACTTTGGAGCGCTACCCATCCGTCCCGCGGACAGCTCGCGCTGGATCACCCCGGCAGTTTTCACCGTGACCATGAAACGCATCGTGCCGGAGGATTGCTGGTTGATGACAGGCGCCTCACCATGGTGCCACAGGGATTCGAGTATCCCCGCATGCAAGTTGTCTGTCGCGTCTCCCTCGGCGGTTCCCGCATCCACCTCCAGAAAGCACATGTGCTGTTTGCAGGTGATCGCATGTACAAGGGCGTGCTCCATTCCGTTCTTGTCCGTCGACATGGCTACATCCAACTCGGTAGAGGGTTCAACGATCGTGCCGCGGACCTGCGGCTTGAAACTGGACCGGATCTCCACGGCCAGTCCGAATCGGGACGCGACGTGCGCGGCTCTCGCGTGAAGCACTCCGGCCCCCGCCCACGCCAACTCCGACATGGCGTACCAGGGCATCGCCGCGATCTTGCGCGCGCCGGGTACGATGCGCGGGTCCGCGGTGAAAACACCATCGACGTCCTTGTAAAGCTCGCAGCGGCTGGCCCCCAGCACTGACGCGAGGGCAACGGCGCTCAGGTCCGAGCCTCCCCGCCCCAGCGTGGTCACTTCCTTGGTCTTGGGGCTGACGCCCTGGAAACCCGCGACAATGACGATCGCTCCATCGGACAGAGCGTGGCGGATCCGGTCACCGAGGATTTTCTCGATCCGGGCATTACCGTGGTTTTCGTCGGTCAGGATCCCGCTTTGCGATCCCGTCAATGAGACGGACTTCAGACCACGTTCGTGCAAGGCAATGCTGAGCAGCGCCATCGTCACGCGCTCTCCAGCCGTCAACAGCATGTCGACTTCACGCCGCGGAGGGTTGGGACTCAGCTCCTTTGCCATGGCGATCAGGTCATCCGTCTGTTCACCCATCGCGCTGACCACGACCACCACGTTGACGCCCTGGGCCCGCGTCGAGGCCACATGGTCCGCCACCTGCCTGATCCGGTCCAACGACCCGACAGACGTGCCGCCGTATTTTTGAACAACAAATTCCATGCCTCCAATCATACCCAACAAAACCCTGTCGCGGCGACCTTCAAATCAAGTAAAACCTTCCTGCCATGCAAACAACAATTGAACGCGGCCTGACGGCGAAATCCGTCTTTGGCTTCGATGAACTTCATGACTTTCAAAACCTCGTCCTGGACGCGATAGACGCCGGGCGGGACTGCCTTGCCGTTTCACCCACCGGCAGTGGCAAGACCCTTTGTTTCGGACTTCCAGCGGCCCTGGAACGGGCCAGACCCGCGACCAGCCGCAGGGTCGTGCTGGTTGTCTCGCCCCTTATTGCCCTGATGCGCGACCAGGCAACCCGTCTGGAAGCGCGTGGCCTTCAGTGCGCTGTTTTTGACCGCCTGCAATCGATGGACGACCGGTCCGGACAGTGGCAAAAAATTGAATCCGGGACGGCAACCCTGGCATTCATCTCTCCCGAACGCCTCGCGAACGCGACTTTCCGGGAACGCCTCGCCGCAACCCGGGAAGTCTTCCTGGTTGCTGTGGACGAGGCCCATTGTACCAGCCAATGGGGCTTCAACTTCCGCCCCGAATACCGTCAGATCGGCGCATTCATGGAATCTTTCCCTGGCGCCGTGCGTCTGGCCCTGACGGCCACAGCCACTCCTGGCGTGCGGGCGGACATGATCCGCAACCTCGGCCTGCGCACGCCTCAAATTTTCGTGAATAAAACGGCTCGCGAGAACATCACGCACACGGTTGAACAAGTCACCTCGTTCAAGGATCAATTGCCACGCACACTGGATGCCATCGAGCACCGGGTCGCGGCCGGCGGCACCCTTGTCTACGCCCCCACGCGAAAAATCGCTGATACCCTGCATTCGGCCCTGCGACGACGCGATGTGCGCTCGGGTCTGTACCATGCCGGTCTTGATGGCGCGTCCCGATCCCGGCAACAGGATGACTTCCTGTCAGGGCGTGTCGGATGCATGATCGCCACCAGCGCCTTCGGCATGGGGATCGACAAGCGCGATATCCGGACGGTGATCCACGCCGGACTTCCGCAGAACCTTGAACAATATGTGCAAGAGACCGGACGCGCCGGACGTGACGGATTGCCGGCGGCCGCGATCATGGTCTTCCATCCGCGTGATTTTCATACGCACCGGTTCATGATTGAAGTCCAGTTCCCGGACACCGCGCTGGCCCGCGGAGTGTTTGATTGTTGCGAGGATGAATTCGGGAAATCCGGTTTTCACGGCGCGGCGTATGGCTTGTCCCGCGACTTCCTGATCGCGTCATGCGCGTCGCGCAATCCGTCCGCCAAGGCCCGCGACGTCGAGGCCGCGCTTGATTACGCGACCCGCGAGAATTTGCTCCAACTCATGACCAGCGAAGCGCCCGGCCCCACCGGCACCGAGGTTGTATTGCTGCCAGGAACGACCATGAACGATCCAGAGAATTTCTGGCGCCAGTACGAGTACCGCCGCGCGGAGGCTTTTTACAAGCTGGAGAAAATGCGTCTATTCGCCCAGACCGCGGCCAAGTCCATCCCGCGGGCGATGGGACAGTTGAACGCGTATTTTGAAAGTTTTTTCAAGGACTCGGTTCCGGGAGACGTCTCGGATGACGCCAGATCAAGGCATTAAGGTCACCATACTCGGCAGTGGCAGCTCCCCTGGTTGTCCCGTCATCGCTTGTGACTGCCCTGTATGCACGTCGGGTGATCCAAGAAACCAGCGCACGCGAGCCTCGATCATGCTGACCTTTCCCGGGGGTCAGCACGTTGTTTTTGACACAGCGACGGAATTCCGTCTCCAGATGGTCCGCGAAAAAGTCCACAACATCGAGCATGTGATCTACACGCACACACACTCGGACCACTGCCACGGATTCGATGACCTGCGCGCCTTCTTCTTCCGTTCCCGTGAGCCGATCTCAGTTCACGCGACCAGGGAACATCTCGATGACTTGAGGACGCGATTCTCATACGCGTTCCAGAATACCGGGTACCACGGTACAAAACCGCGGATGAACATCCACGAGATCACCCCCGGAGTTCCGTTCAAGATTTTCGGAATCGACGTCGAACCCGCGGCCGTTTCGCATGGAGACACGAACACGACTGTCTTCAAAGTGGGAACGTTCGTTTACGCGACGGACTTCAAGGCGATTCCAAATGAACTGATCGAAAAATGGCGCGGGAAAATTCACACGATCGTCGCCAGTGGACTACGGATGGAAACCCATCCGACCCATAGCAGCCTGCCCGAAACGGTGGATGTGATCAAAAAAATTCAAGTAAAACAGGGCGTTATAACGCACCTCGGCCACGAAATCGATTACCAGACTGTGTCGGCCACCCTGCCGCCCAACATACGTCTGGCCTTCGATGGCCTTAGCGTCGTGTGCCCTCTGGTGCTATAGTTCGCCAATCGGACCAGTCAAAAAGGACTACAAATGCTGATCGGAATTCCAAAGGAAATCAAGAATCGCGAGAATCGTGTTGCAGTCGTCCCTGGTGGCGTCGAGGTGCTTGTCGCCGCCGGCCACAAAGTGATCATTGAGAAAGGCGCGGGCCTCGGCGCGGGAATTCCTGACGCGCGTTACGTCGCCGCGGGCGCGACCATCATCAACTCGGCCAAACAAGTTTGGGACGAAGCCGAGATGATCATGAAAGTGAAGGAACCGATCCCGGAAGAATATTCCCGTATGCGCGCGGGCCAGATCCTTTACACGTACCTTCACCTCGCCGCAGTTCCGGAACTTGCCAAAGCGCTCCTAGAACGCAAAGTCACCGCGATCGCCTATGAAACCATCGAGCTCGCCAACGGTTCGCTGCCGCTCCTCACTCCGATGAGTGAAGTCGCCGGCCGCATGGCTGTCCAGGTCGGCGCCCAGTGCCTGCAGAAGCATAACGGTGGAAAAGGCCTGCTGCTTGGCGGCGTGCCGGGAGTCGCTCGCGGTCGCGTCGCGATCATCGGTGGCGGCGTGGTGGGCATCAACTCGGCAAAGATGGCCATCGGTCTTGGCGCGCAAGTCACCATGCTGGACGTCAATCCGGCCCGTCTCGCGTACCTTGACGACATCTTCGGCAACAACATCCAAACCCTGATGTCCAACCCGGAGAACATTTCGAAAGCCGTACGTGAATCCGATCTCCTCGTCGGCGCGGTACTCATCACCGGCGCGAAGGCACCGTGCCTCGTCAGCCGTGAGATGGTCCGCACGATGGAACCGGATTCCGCCATCGTTGACGTCGCGATTGACCAGGGCGGTTGCGTTGAGACCATCCGTCCGACCACGCACGATGATCCGGTGTTCAAGGAAGAAGGCGTCCTCCACTACGGCGTCACCAACATCCCGGGTGATGTGCCGAAGACCTCGACCTACGCCTTGACCAACGTCACGATAAAATACGCGCTCGAGCTGGCCAACAAGGGCCTCGCCCGCGCGCTCGATGAATCCGAACCGCTGCGCAAAGGGCTCAACAGCTTCAATGGCAAGTTGACGCACAAGGCCGTTGCAGACGCGCTCAACATCCCGCATGCGGCGTACTGACCCTGTAAGAACGCTGGTCGTTCCGGCAGCCATCGTTGTCGCCTCTTTGACAACACTGGCCGGCTGCCGGACGACCTCTGCCCCTGCCCGCTCTGCAGCAGATCTCTGGTCACTGGAAACCTCCGAAGCCCTGAGGCAAGCCTGCAAATTCGATTATCACGGTGAAGACCGCGCCGCCTTGGCCGACTCCATAAAAAACCTCGGTCGATGCGTCGAAGACCAGACCATCGCCAATCGCTGGCACCTTCTCGTCGAGAATCGCGTCAGGCAGAACTGGCCGCGGGATTTCGCTGAAGGCGACGACAAAAAAACGGCCTGCCTTGAGCGCCTGACCACGGGACTTGTCGTTCGCTACGGCCAGGACATGACGACACGTTGCCGCGCATTCCCGGACGTGACGCAGGCGCGTCAACTGATCTCTGATTCGGTGTCAGAAATGCAGTCACCGGATTGTTCAGACCTGACCGGCATGGATCCCGACGGTTGTTTTGTACGTCAGGCCTGTCCTCTTGATGCCAATGGATTGAATTTCGGAAATCGGGCTACCTCGAGGTTCTGCCATCCCGGCATCCAGCGCATCCACAAGGTCAAGGATCCATCCAATACAAACCTCGCGTGGAACAACCCTTTCGTCATTGAAATGACTGGCAACCAGTCCTCCGCGCGAATCACCTTCGGGATGCCGAATTGCCATGGTACCGCGCAGGCCGCCGCGGGTGACCTTCTGGCTGACCTGCGTCTTCAGAAAGTCGAATTCGCGCGGACGTCGGACGAATCCGTCTGTGGTCCGGCCGCTCGTCAATTCCTGGCGGACAATTCTGACAAGCCAGTTTCCGCGATTGACCTGCAGCTAGGCGGTATCCTGATCAACATGAAGCACAGCGACTGCGCACCAACGGATTGCGGCACCGCCAAACTTTGGGTGGAGGCTTGTCACGCGGCGAACGCGGCGAACGTGGCCTCACCCCGTCCCTTTGACGCGGGCGTATTCGTCGATGACATGTGCGTTGAATGTTGGGGGAAAATGCTCGCTGATCACGGGCTGCGGGAGGATCCTGATCATTCGATACGACCAGGTTGCATCCTGACGACTTCAGATCACAGTGTTTTCATGGTGCAGCGATCTGCCGGCTGGTGCTTCACCTATGAGGCGACTTCTCCGTATGGCCCGCCCCAGCTTCGCGCCAACCCCTGCGCGTGGCTGGAACAAAAATTCAGCCATCACTACTGCCCATAAAAAAAGCCCCCGTTTCCGGGGGCAATCAGGGACCAGCCTTATTGAAGGAACATGTCCAGCCCCTGACGGGTTGGGATCTCGGCGCCGCCGGGTTGCCCAGCAGGTCTCGTGAACGCCGGCTTGTTCGGGTCGCGCCCGAAGATCGACGTCCGCGGCGACAGGCAGGCTTTACCGGGCTGCAGACAGGCCGTTGCCCGCTGGTAACCCAGGTTGATTTCTTCCTGGTAACGCGCGGCGAGATCGGACCCTTGTAAACCTGCCGGACGCGCCAGCAACCTTGAACGCTGGGTGTCGGTAGGGACCGACTCAAGGTCCATCCACCAGCGTGATTGTTCCTGGAGGCTGTTCAAGTTGACGTCGTACCAGCTGTACATGACGGCAACCTCGGCCTGGTTGTAAGTCCAACGCCCCGTCCCCATGGCACGTGCCGCCGGGAAAAGGCGCTTGATGTCCTGGACGATGCCCGGCATCGAGAAACCACCATTGTAAAACCGGTGACTCTTGATTGCCCCTGGCGCGTCAAAACGCACGAGCTTTGATTCGGCCTTCTCCTCGACCGGCACGAAATAGGTCGGCTCGGAGATGCTGGCCAGAACGGCCGTCTTCATGTCATCCGCGTTTTCCATGACGCGAATGTCGCACAGCCTTTCTTCCTCGGTCATGTTTTCCGACAAATAACGGAACATCACCGGATCAGCGAAGTAGGTGCAGATCTTTCCGACTTTTTCCTTCTCAAGGCTGAAGTCACTCGTGCGCTGCGAATACGAGAAATCCGTTATGTCGAAACTGCGCGAGCGCCGTCCCTCCGTGAACAGCCAGCGACGGTTGTCATTGATGTCCTGGTTTGACGCCAGGATCACAGTCGGCAAGCGCGGAACACATGCGCCATTCCCGACGATCGCGTCCACGAGAGGCGCGATGTCTGATGTCGGCGAACCGAATTCCTTGCCGCTGTTGATGGCGCCGAGGACTTCCCGGAATTTCGCGGAGGAGTCTTCTTTCACCAGCTGCGCAGGAAATCCGCTCAGGATTGTTTCCGCGCCTTTGATGGAATCCGCGGTCATCCCGCGACAACTGAACCACGCGGCCAGGACAGACCCGCTGCTGTTCCCGGTCAAAACCACATCACCGGCAGCCATGCCCTGTGCGTTGGCCTCACCGCGCAACATCGGGATCCGCTCATAAGCGGCTCTTGTCACACCGATGTCCCAGGTCAACGCTGTGCCCTTGCCCTGAAATGCGTAAACAAGTTTCGGATTGATGCGATCAGACCGCTCCGACAAGAGCTGCATCGAAATGCCATGCGATGCCGGGATGGATCGCATCGCTTGACCCTCTACCACGGGCTTTATGGCCTGGTTTTCGTTGACCGTGTCCGCTGGCGGACTGCCAGCCCCGCTGGAACTCCCGCAGGCCGGGTTGACCATGGCCAGGGCCACGAGGATCAAGACACGCGCGGCGCCGGCTTTTTTTTGTTTCAACAACATCATCTGAACTCCAGGCAAACATCAACCGTCACATCAACCGTCATCCTGAGCCGAAGGCGAAGGATCCTCTCCCACGCTACTTGCCAAAAAACGCGCGAACATCGGTGAAGTACAAGTTGAAGTCCTTGTCCCCGCTGATGTCGAAGTACATGACGTTGTTCGGATCCGGATGATGCGCCATCTGTAGTCCATGTCCGGTCTCGTGATAGAACAGCTTGCGTACATCCGTCTTGTCACTCTCGCGGATGGAATTGATCCGCGTCTGCATGAAGTCCTTGTCGAGCTCAACGCGCATTGAATAACTGACCGTGCGAAGGGCCTTCGGCTGCGGCAAGTAACTGCGACGCTCCTCGGTCTCGGACAGCCATTGCCCCCACCCCACTTTGCCCTCGCGCATGTTAAGTCCCTGGGTCAGATAGACCGGACTGTTCGCGTCCTCGGAATTGGTGGTGTACTGCAACGCCTCAAACCCGGCCTCGGAGTTGTATTGGTGCACAATCCGGCTGAAACCATCATGCAGGCTGCTGTCGCAGTTCATGCAAGACAGGACAAAGTTCTTCACACTTTTTTCATTGGTCGGCATTCCGCATGACGTGAGCAGGAACGCGACAAAGGCGAGTCGGATCGAGACACGGGTACTCAGCACAGGCAACCTCACAACGACAGCTTCAGCTAAAAACGACAGCGACAGCAGAAAACAGCCTGATCGTCGGGAGTCAGCCACCAAGTAGACTGACCCATGACAATAGTTAAATTATAATATTGTTTTTAATAAGTCAATAGATTCTATTAGAATTATATAGAATCATTAAAATTGATTCAGTAGGCGTTTTTGCTCAGGAAGCCCCTGAAAACAGTAAGGAAAATGATCCTCAGGTCCAGCCAGACACTCCAGTTCTGGATGTAAAACAGGTCGCATTCGATGCGCTTTTCCAGGCTCGTGTCGCCCCGCCAGCCATTCACCTGGGCCCACCCGGTAATTCCAGCCTTCACCTTGTGACGCAACATGTACCCGGGGATCTCACGCCTGAATTGATCAACAAAAACGGGACGTTCAGGCCTCGGCCCGACCAAGCTCATATCACCCCGAAGGACGTTCCAGAACTGGGGCAGCTCGTCCAGACTGCTACCACGCAGCAGGCGCCCCAGCCAAGTCGCCCGGTTGTCGGTGGGCTTCGCCCAAACGGCGCCCGTCTTCCTCTCGGCATCAACTGGCATCGACCGGAATTTCAGGATCCAGAAGCTATTTCCGTCAAGACCCATGCGTTCTTGCCGGTACAGTACCGGCCCAGGCGAGGACAATGGAACGAGGATCGCGATGACTACCATGACGGGGCCAAACAGTACCAACCCGACCACAGCCCCGAGGATATCGACCGCGCGCTTGATCAACCGTCCCATGCCTGCCAGCGGCGATTCATTGATGCTGATCACAGGACGCCCATCCACCAGTGCTATCCCCGAGGCAAAGCGCGTGAACCGGCTCATGTCAGGAATGATCCGGATATCCGGCACCTGGTCGGCAATGCCCGCAAGCTGGTCCTCAAGAACCCCCAACAACCGGTACGGCAAGGCCACGATCATCGCGTGAACCTCCAGGCGTGCCACCAGTTCCAACCAGTCCGCCGGAGCTGCCTCATCCACGAAGACCGTACCAACCACACGCGACCGCACCAGGTCCATCTCATCCGTGGCGGCGATAGCCTGCCGCTCCAGGTCCTTGGTCGTGACCAGCAAAACATTGCGTGCCGGACTCTTGCGGCGGTACCACCGGAACAACTTTCGCATCGCGGACCGCGCCATGATCAGGAACACCGGCTGTAATGCCGCGAACATGATCATCACGATCCGCGAATAACGATATTCCTCATAGAAGTAGGTAAACGCCACGAAAGCCAGCGTTGCCAGCCCACACGAAGGTATGATGTCGAGGGCCTCCAGCACCGCGGAACGGCGGGCTTGTGAACGCCGATAAAAACCACTGGCAAAAAACACGGCCGCCCAGATCACCACAATGAACGGCACCAGCTTCAAATACAAACCGAACGGCGGAACACCTTTTGGCGTTTCAATCAGGGCAAATCTCAACTGGTAGGCCGCAATCCACGCCATGACCACGGCGACCATGTCGAACGTCAACCTGATGATCCGGACGAGTTGTTTTTGCTTCTGGTTCATGGCCGGCTTCGCATCAACTGGTCGATTTCCTGTTTCATCGCATTCTGGAAGGCGGTAGTCGAGAATTTCCGTGCCTGTGACTCCAGAGCCTCCGGGCGAACCACGAAAGTCTCCTCGAAACCCTTGATCGCGGTGACCACGTCGTCGACTTCCGGACGGTCAAAGTAAATGCCGCTGGATCCTTCCTCGATGAAATCCAGCGCCCCGCCCGCACGTTGGGCGATCACCGGCGTTCCTGCTGCCAGGGCCTCGACTCCGGTGATGCCGAAATCCTCGACGCCCGGGAACAGCAGCGCACGCGCGCCTCCCATCAACGATTCCCAGGTCGCGTCATCGGGCCTGCGGACAAATTCAACTCCGGCGCCAGCGCGTTTTCGCAACGATTGCCATTCAGGACCGTCTCCTGCGATCACCAGTTTGCGTCCGAGCTTGCGGCAAGCGTCTACCGCCAAGTCAAACCTCTTGTAGGAAACCGCCGCGCCCGCCACGAGATAGTAATCGCCCTGCCCGGCTCCAGTTTGGTAACGACGCCCCTGAGCCTGCTTCACGAACCGCTCCACATCGACTGGTGGATAAACCACCGCCGCGTCGCGGCCGTAGAAACGACGTACACGTTGCTGGACGAATCTGGAGTTGGCGACAAATTGGTCGACCCGTTTCGCGGACACAACATCCCACTGGCGCAGATCCGCGGACAAACGGTTGATCACTGTCCTCAATCCCGGAATGCGCGGCAGGCGATCGACATACTCATCGCGCTGGTCCCAGACGTAACGCATGGGCGAGTGGATGTAACACAGGTGACTCGCGACAGGCCCCGGCAGCGCTCCTTTCGCGACACAAGAAGATGTGCTGATCAACAAGTCAAAATCAAACAGTGGCAGCGACTCGATCGCTGCCGGCAAGAACGGAAGCAATGCCTTGCGCAGCGGGCGCAGACGGTTCAGGCCGGCAGGAAAAAAAACGTTCCTCGAGCGAATGCTCTCCGGCATCGCGGCCGGATCGTAGAAGAGGGTGAAGACCGGCGCGTCCGGAAAAAGGGGCAACAAAGCCTCAAGCACTTTTTCGCCGCCGCGGCAAGTCACCAGCCAGTCATGGACAAATGCAACTTTCACCATCAAACCCCGTTTTCGCTTGTCATATCATGAAGTCTCGCTCCTGTTCCAGCGCAGGGACAAAATCCATGAAACCCTTGAGGCGGAAGAATTTGCCGGGCGAAGTTTGCACGGGGCCGGCAAATTTTGTTATTCTGTAATTACGCGAACAACACAGAGATCAGATGGGCTTGGGCCGCCGGGTCACCAGGGAATTCACCGGAATCGCCGGTGATCCTTGCATCGGGCGGGGTCAGATAGTTACGCCCTTTTTTGGAGGCCGTTTCATCCTATGAATACCCCTGAGATTCGACGCCCAGGAGAGGACTCTTCCCGCGCCCAGTCCTTGCTCTTCAGGGGCAAGGGCCGGCCAGGACTTCAAATAGGGGACTGGGAAACCCTGTTCCCTGAGATCATTGGACGCAGCCCGGCCATGCTCAAGGCCCTTGAGACCGTGGCCAAGATCGCCCATTCAGAAAGCGCCGTCTTGATCTCCGGGGAATCCGGCACCGGCAAGGAACTCATCGCGTCGGCCATTCACCGGCTTTCGCCCCGTTCCAGCCGTCCCTTTATTGCCATCAACTGCTCGGCGATCCCGGAAAACCTCCTGGAGTCCGAATTGTTTGGTCACGAGAGGGGCGCCTTCACCGGTGCCGACCGTCGGCGCCTGGGGCGATTTGACGCGGCCTCTGGCGGAACGCTGTTCCTGGACGAGATCGGCGACATGCCACTCGCGCTCCAGGCGAAGCTCCTCCGTGTCCTGCAAGAGAAGAAGTTCACCCCGCTGGGTGGCAACGAGAGCCGCGACGCCGACATCCGCATTGTCGCCGCCACCAATATCGACCTTGAGAGGGCCGTCAAGGCCGGGACATTCCGGCTTGACCTATACTACCGGCTGAATGTCCTCCCGGTGACCCTGCCGGCTCTGCGCGAGCGCAAAGAGGACATTCCGGAACTGGTCGATCATTTCCTCGATCTCTCCAATCGCATGCACGGTTGCGAGGCATTCTCGAGCCTCGGCGAAGAAGCCATGCAGGTGCTGTGCGCTTTCGAATGGCCTGGCAACGTCCGCCAGTTGCAGAACATGATCGAGCGCCTGGTCGTCCTGAAAGGCGGCGGAGAGATTTCGCGCGACGACCTGCCCCCCGAATTGAACCATGCCGCGCCCGCCTGCGTGATCCCGCAAGTGGTGTCCAACGCGACGATGCCGCTCGCCGTTCGCCCGGTCGAGGCCCCAAAGCCGGTCGTACCGGCAAGCTTTGGAGAGCTCCCGAGGGAAGGAATTGATCTCATCAAGTTCATTGAGGACCTCGAGAACTCAATGATCCTGCAGGCCCTCGAACGCACGGGACACAACAAGAACCAGGCGGCGAAATTACTGGGACTAAACCGCACGACCCTGGTCGAGCGCATCAAGAAGCGCGGCCTCGCCCCGCTGAACGCCCCGGCTCAGGAACTCTGACCCCGTCATCCTGAGCCCCGTCATCCTGAGCGGAGCGAAGGATCCTCTCCTCCCTTGGCCGCATCTTCGGGCCACGGGCGGCCAGACCCCGGTCCAGCGATCGACCAGGACCCCGGCACTTCAGACGTCACTCAAGCCAACCCACTGAAATCACGTAACTAAATATTCTCGTTGGCAAGCTCGTCCGCGGCACGCCGGTTGCTCATACGCGTCTGCGCCCAATTGAACGGGCTTAATAAAGAGAGGTGCAGAATGGTTGGCAAGAAAACAGTGATCGTTCGGGCATGTCGACACCGGGGATGGGCTCCGTTGACGAAACTGCTGATGACCCTGATGATCCCGATGACAATGACCGCCTGTCTCCGGGGAACCGGGGCGCAACAAGCATCGATCGTCGGAGAAGATCAGCGCGTATTCAAGGCAGACGATTTTGACCTGCAAGCGACCGGCCTGGTCCAGATTCCTGGCGGCCCGTCTTGCAACGGCTTCCTGTACGACACTGACCGCGTCCTGACGACGGCCCATTGCGTTAATTCCGCATTTGAGAAGTTGATCGACGCGCGTTTTGTCACCAATGCCGGAAAAGAATCCCGCATCGCGACGATCTCGTTCGTCGACGAATCCACAGATGTCGTCGGCCTGATCACATCCGTGCCATTTGACAGCCACTACGAAATCTCCGCTGGGGTTCCGAAATCCGGTGAATCCCTTGTAGAAGTCCGGGTCGTCGGCACCGGGGGTGTTGGGCAACCCGTCACCACGAGTTTCGGTGCCGCACAGATCAACAAGTTGCACCAACTGATCGAGTACACTGCGGACACGATCAAAGGCATGAGTGGATCCGTGGTGGCCATCGGCAAAAAGGCCGTGGGCATCCATCTGGGCACCACCCATGACGCAAAAATGAACCTTGCCATGCCACTCGACACGGACCTGCGCCTGCGTACGAGACTGTCACAAGCGAATGTCTCCTTCGAGGCCTGGGGTGGCTGGAAACCGCCCAGAATCGAAATGCCGAAACTTCCTGACCTGTCCGATCTAAACCCGTTGCCGGCCATGGAGAAAGCTCTCATGAACACGGCAAACTCAATTGCCATCTCGGCAAAAGATTCGGGAATGGTGACTGATTTCGACAATTGCGTGCCAATGGTGGCCGCCGGGGTGGCAGCTTACGGGGCTGCTCAAGGCTCGAAGGGCGGTCCTTGGGGCGCAGCGGCTGGCGCAGCCATGGGCGCGGGAGGCGGTATCCACTTCGCGCGAATTGCTTGCCACGCTATTTTTCCTTGAACATATTCAAACGTAACACAAAGAAGGGAGTTCACATGAAAATCGCAAATGTCATCTTCGGGGCCACGATTCTCGCGACAACAGCCTCACCGGCAGTCGCCGCAAACTTGGATGTCTCACTGCTGGGCCAGGACCAGGTGACGACAACGATCGACGCCGGATACGAGCTCGAATCCGGAACCAGCGTCGGCCTGACCGCGGGGATCCGCGAGTACCAAAATTCGGAGGGTTCCTTGAGCAAACCCGACGCCCAGGCAGTCGAAGCAGGCGGCCACTGGCACGCCAACCGCGAGATCATCCCCGGAAAACTTTCGGTGGCAGGCGGTTTATCCTTGCTCCGCGGTACGATTGACGCGGAGTCAACCTCGACCCTGGCCAACGCGAGGGCCTGGTGGACTGTCATGGGTCGCCTGAATTTCGTGGTGCCGGTGACTGAAAACTTCGGCGCTTTGATTGGCACCGGTTACGCGTCGCGCCTGCCGGATGGCGGCAAGTTCAACGCGCCCCTGCAAAGGGACAGCGTCTTCGCGACGATCGGGGCTTCGTTCAAGATCTGATCTGAATGCGGGAAACGCGCGAGGCGAAGAAAGGATTCTTCGCCCTTCGGGCTCAGAATGACGGGTTTCGGGCCCAGAATGACGGGGCCGTCCTCGTCACTCTGGGCCCGACTCGTCACTCTGGGCCCGACTCGTCACTCTGGGCCCGACTCGTCACTCTGGGCCCGACTCGTCATTCTGAGGCCGCAGGCCGAAGAATCCTCTCTCAAATCGTCATCACTTCTTTTTCTTTGGCGGCCAACTTGTCGTCGACCATCTTGATGTACTGATCGGTGAGTTTCTGGACGTCCGCCTGCAACTTGCGGCTGTCGTCCTCGCTGACTTCCTTGTTCTTCTCTTTCTTCTTGATGTCCTCGTTGATGTCGCGGCGGATGTTGCGGATGCTGACCCGTGATTCCTCCGCGATCTTCTTCAGGCTCTTGGCAATATCCTTGCGACGTTCTTCCGTCAGAGCGGGAAACGGCAAGCGAACGACGTTGCCATCGTTGGTCGGCTGAACGCCGATGTCCGCGATCTGGATGGAGCGTTCGATGTCCTGGATGAGGCGCTTTTCGAAAGGAGCGATCACAATCGTCCGTGCATCGGGCGTCGTGAGCGTCGCGACCTGGTTCAACGGGGTCGGCGTACCGTAGTAATCGACACGAACCGGATCGAGGATGGTGATGGAGGCGCGCCCCGTGCGGACGAGCTTCAACTCGTTCTCAAAACCCTTGATACGCTTGTCCATCGCCTGTTTGCACTGGTTGATCACATCAGCTGACATTCGAGTCCTTCCTCACTATTCGCAATTCGCGCGCCTCAGCGCACGATGGTTCCCATTTTGACACCGGATACAGCGCGTTTCACGCAACCCTCGTCACCCATCTTGAACACATGGATGGGCAGGCCGGCCTCCATACACATGGTGATCGCGGTGGCGTCCATGACGTCCAGTTTCCTCTGGATAACATCCAGGTAGGTCAGCGTATCGAACTTCTTGGCCGCCGGGTTCTTGGCCGGATCACTGTCGTAAATGCCGTCGACCTTGGTCGCCTTCAGGATTATCTCCGCGCCAATCTCACGGGCGCGCAGGCTGGCGGCGGTGTCCGTTGTGAACAACGGGTTACCGGTGCCGCCCGCGAAAATGACGATGCGCCCGCTCTCAAGATGCTTGATCGCCCGGCGCCGGATGTATGGCTCCGCGAGTTCGGTCATCGTGATGGCCGTCATGACACGGGTTTGCAGGTGAAACTTGTTCTCGAGAATGGCCTGCAGGGCCAATCCATTGATGACGGTCGCGAGCATCCCCATGTAGTCCGCCGACGCGCGGTCCATGCCCCACTTCGACGCGATGCTACCGCGAAAAATATTGCCACCACCGATGACAATCGCGACTTCGATTCCCATCTCACGGACCATGGCGACTTCGCGTGCGATCACCTCGATGGCGTCACCGTCAATCCCGTAACCCTGCTTGCCACCCAGCATCTCACCAGACAGCTTGAGCATGATGCGTTTGAATTCAGGTTTTGCTTCAGATTTCAAAGACGTAAATCCCCCAAGAAAAAAGGCAGATTCTCATTTTGAGAATCTGCCCTTTTGACGAATCAGGCAACCTATTGTTTCAACTGGGCCGCGACTTCCGCAGCGAAGTCCGTTTCCTTCTTCTCGATTCCTTCGCCCAGGTGGAACCGGACGAATTTCACGAGTTTTGAGCCGCCGCCCTGTTTCTGGACGAGGGTGGCGACGTTCGTGTCAGGATCCTTCACGAAAGCCTGGTCGACAAGGCAGACTTCCTTGTAGAACTTCTTCATCTGGCCTTCGAGGATCTTCTCGATCATCGCTTCCGGCTTCTTTTCCTCGATCAGCTTCTTGCGGGCAAGTTCGCGCTCCTGCTCGAGCTCGGACTTGTTCACTTCTTCGCTGGTCATGTAACGGGGCGAAGCCGCCGCGACGTGCATGGCAACGTCCTTGCCAAGGGCACCAAGAGCGTCATTTTTGATGCCGCCTTCGAGGGCCACGAGGGTACCGATCTTGCCACCCATGTGGATGTAACCGGCGACGAGGCCATTGGGGGCCTTGACCACGGTACAACGACGGACGTTCATGTTCTCGCCGATCTTGGCGATCATTTCCGTCAAGGTGTTCTTCACGGTCGCGCCGGACTCCATCGTCGCCGCCAACAGGTCGTCCGCAGAGTTGAGGTTGTTCTTCAGCGCGATCAGGGCGCAGTCATGGGCGAACTTGCGGAAATCGTCGTTCTTGCTGACAAAGTCGGTTTCGCAGTTCAGCTCAAGAACCACGCCGGCGTTGTGGTCGTCGTTGACGTAAACTTCAACAATGCCTTCAGCGGCGACGCGATCAGCCTTCTTCGCGGCGCGGGACATCCCTCGCTCGCGCAACCAGAGGATCGCCTTTTCCATGTTGCCGGCATTTTCCTCGAGTGCCTTCTTGCACTCCATCATGCCGACGCCAGTCTTCTCGCGCAGTTCCTTGACTTGGGATGCGGTAATGCTCATCGGAATTCGTTCCCGTAATGAATCGTTGCAGTAATCGAACGACAATCAGTGCTTCTTGGACGGCTTGCGCTTCTCGACAGCGACAGCATTGCCGGCGTCATCGAAGAACTTGCCTTCGTGAACACCATCCATCTTGTCGCCCATCTCGGTCTTGTCCTTCGACTTCATCTTGCCGGCGAGGCACGCCTCCGCGGCGGTCGAGATGAACACTTTCAGTGAGCTGATGCTGTCGTCGTTGCCCGGGATGACGTAGTCAACCAGCTGCGGGTCGGCGTTGGTGTCGGCGATGGCGACCACCGGGATGCCAAGGCGCTTGGCTTCCTGGAGGGCGATCGTTTCCTTGTGCGCGTCAACGATGAAAATCGCGCGCGGCATACCCGGCATGTCCTTGATGCCGCCGATGTTGCGCTCGAGCTTCTCGCGCTCGTTTTGGAGGCCAAGAACTTCTTTCTTCGGCAGCTTGTCGAACGTGCCGTCCATCGCCATCTTCTCGATGCGCTTCAATCGGTGGATGCTCTGGCGGATGGTCGCGAAGTTGGTCAACGTGCCGCCAAGCCAGCGGTGGTTGACGAAGTACATGCCAGCGCGACGGGATTCGGTCGCGACGAGGTCGCGTGCCATGCGCTTGGTGCCGACGAACAGGACGTGTCCGCCGCGCGAGGTGGTCTTCTCAAGGAAGTCGCAAGCGTTCTGGAACAGCTTGACGGTCTTCTGAAGGTCGATGATGTGGATGCCGTTGCGCTCGCCGAAGATGTACGGCTTCATCTTTGGGTTCCAACGACGGGCCTGGTGGCCGTAGTGGACGCCTGCTTCGAGCAGGTCTTTCATGTTCACGGTAACTGACATAACTCGTTCCTTTTTTCGAAGGTTGGTCCTCGACCACCGCAAGATCCCAAACGGGCCTCCACTGGGTTAGTGGCAGTTCCGGAAGGGACACCTTCGATGCGGCGGTCCGCGTCGCGGGGACCGGCACCACGCCGATACCCCTGAAAAGCTGGGGGAATCTACTTGGGTGGGGGGCGCTTGACAAGCGCTAAAACTACTTCTTTTTCTTCAGTTCCGCGAGTTTCGCGAACGGGGAGTCGGGCACTTCGTCGACTCCTTCCCCACCCGTTGAGAACACGCGCGGCGCCGACAAGTCCGCCTTGCAGAACCGGCAGCGGTCCGTGCCCGGTTCGGTCTGGCAGGTCTGGAAAGGGATCGCCGTCTGCACCGCGTCGTTGACGAGTTCCTCGAGGTCGACTTTGCCCCCTTCAATGAAGCGGGTCTCGAGGTCATCGGCCGACAAGTTGATTTCGCGACGGTCGTCCGCCTCGCGCGGCTCCGGCTTGAACAAGGCGTCCACGTCCTGGCTGGCGTCCACGGGAATCCGCAGGTCACAGCGACTGCATGGCACGAGGGGTTCGAAATCAATATGGCCCGTGACGCGAACGCATCCCGCGGCATCCGCCTGAAGGTGGATTTCTCCCTTGAGTCGTCTGGGTTTATCCTCAACTCCCGGCGCGCAGGTGTCGTCCGCCTCGAGGGCAAATGACGTGTGAATGGCCTCAAGCCACGGTTCGTCGCCGTGGATCTTGATAGACGATGGTTTTCTGAGGTCCTTGACCGATACTTTCATAGGTTGCATAACCTAACCCAAAGGACTTCCCATGTCATCTGCGGCAAAAAAATGGACGGTGTACCGGCGCGGAGAGCCGCTCGGGACGTTCACGGCGGCTGAGATCCGGGAACAGCTGCGCCAGGGTGTCCTTTCTCCGGGGGATTTCGCGTCCGCGGAGGGGTCCTCGGTCCAACAGGAAATCATTGATATTGATGCGATTTTTGAGGCGACTGATAAATCCGCGGCGTTCCTTGCGGATTCCCCGAGGCGGTCACGCTGGGCGAAAAAAGCCGAAGAAATGAACCTGAAAGCGGCCCCCCCTACGAGAGCCAAGCGCGTCCGCCTGCACCCGCCGACTCCCGGGCACGGGCGGAGGCCGGCGCCGGGGTACCCACGGCCCCCGCGAACCGGGGGCGCAAGCGACGTCCTGGTGACAACCCTGATCGTGCTCGTGGGCGGGGCATTGGCCGCCTTCGCGTTCTGGTTGCTGCGTCACCGAAGTTAACGATTGACCTGACCGGAGCTTGGGACTAAAAGACGAGCCCTTGTTTGAAGTTTCTGAGGTTTCCGTTTGAAGTTCCATAAGTCGCGGCCTGATGCGCGACCGTTACCCAGGGGTATCATCCCATGCCAACACCAAAGTTTCGTACATCCAGCTCCAAGCGCAACATGCGCCGTTCACACGACCACCTGACGCCAGCTGGCATGTCGGTCTGCACTAACTGCGGACAGGTCAAGAAGCCGCACTCGGTCTGCGAAGCCTGCGGCCATTACAAAGGCAAGTCCGTGTTGCCGGCAAAGCAATCGAGCAGCAACTCTGAATTCACCACCGAAGCCTGATTCGACCAACCATGTCGAAACTCAATGCCGCTACCACTCTGGCGATGTTCCCCGGACAGGGGTCACAGTATGTCGGAATGGGGCGACAATTGCTTTCTGAGTTCCCCGGTTGCAAGGTTGCTTTCGAGGAAGGCGAGGATGCTGCCAAGATCAACATCCGCAAGCTCTGCCTTGATGGCCCCGAGGAAGAACTCAAGCTCACGGCCAACACCCAGCCCTGCATCCTGACGGTCAGCGCGGCCACGTGGCTCGTCCTCGAACAAGAGGCAGGCTTCAAGGCCCAATGGTTCGCGGGGCATAGCCTCGGAGAATACTCGGCGCTGGTCGGTGCCGGCAAATTGGCACTGGGGCGCGCCGCGTTCCTGGTCCGCCGTCGTGGCGAGGCGATGCAGGCGGCAGTTCCCGCGGGCACGGGTGCCATGGCCGCGGTCATGGGCGTCGCCCCGGAAGCCTTGCAAGCCCGCGCAGCGGAAATTTCCCGCCCTGGCAGCGTCGTCGAGGTCGTGAATTTCAACAGCCCGCAACAACTCGTCGTCGCCGGACACAAGGCTGCCGTCGAGGACGTCGTCAAGGCCCTCGAGGCTGACAAGGCCCGCTGCGTGATGCTGCCAGTCAGCGCCCCGTTTCATTCCTCATTGATGACCAAGGCGCGGGAAGCGATGGAGCCATTGCTGCGCGACACGCCTCTCTGCGATTCGCCAGTGAAAGTCATCGCGAACCGCACGGGCAAGATTGAAAACCCCTATCAGATCCAGCACCTCATCGAGCAGATCGACCACAGCGTTCTCTGGACCCAGACGTTGGAGTCCGCGGTCGCAACTGGCTGCACTGACTTTGTCGAGATCGGCCCGGGCAAGGTCCTCACGGGCCTGGCAAAGCGTCAGATCCCCAAAGACGCCCGACTGATCCACTCTGACGACATCAAGGCCGCGATTACTTCGCTGATTTGATCTTGTCGTTGAACGACATCACCCAGGCCGGATTGAATTTCGCCTTCGCGTACACCACCCCGACACGCATTTGCTTGAACAGCTCCTGCGAGATTCTTTGCACGTCGTCGATCGTCACACGCTCCAGTTCAGCCGGCAGGTCATACAGCGGATCGGTCGATCCGTAATAGTTGTATGTCCCGAGCAAAGCCCCCGCGATCCCGCCATGCGTCTCCTGGGTCAAAAAATACGAGGTGCTGAAAACGACCTTGAACCGGTCCAGTTCCGCCTGTGTGAAGCTTTTTCGTTTCATTTTCTGAATGACGGTCGCGATCGCTTCCAATGTCTCCTGGGGCTTTGAAGTCGAAACGGAGATCGATCCGATTCCCTTGCGCATCTGGACCTGCGCCGCACCCACCCCGTACGAGAGCGACTTGCGCGTGCGCACCTCGTCCCAGAGTTCCTCGTTGAAAACCTCGAAGACCAGGCGGGACGCGACACTGTCCTTGCCTGCCGCGCCAATCGCGGGAAATTTGAAACGCATGTACGCCGTCGGAATGTCGCGGTCCTCGATCGACAAGATATTCGCCGGGTCAAAGGCCGGGTTCTCGACCACCAGTCCGTCGCGAGGCTTGCCAGTCCATGAGCCAAAGGACTTGCGGATGTCTGCCAGGACCACGTTGTCTTCCATGTCCGAGACCACAACGATCACGGGCGGCGGTCCAGCCATGAGGGACTTGTGATACGCGACAACGTCGTCACGTGACAGTTTGCCCAGTTCGTCCAGGGCCTCGTCGCGCAGCAAACGATACGGATGACCGGCCGGATAGTAGATACGATTGACAACGTCGTTGGACCAGGACCCAGGATTCTCGGACATCGCCTTGAACGATGCCTCCATCCGTTCCTTCTGGATCTTCACATCCGTCGCATCGAACGTGGGATTCTTGACCACCGCGACAAAGGCGGGGAAAGCCTGGCTCCAATACGAGCTCAGAGAAGTCATCGCGCAATTTGAAAATTCGATGCCGCCATCACATCCCATGGCGATCGAGTAGCGCTCGGTCAGCGCGTTGAGCTTTGCCTTCGGGAAACCTTTCGCCGCGCGTGCCATGACGGACATGGCCCAGTCACCCAAAACCCGGCGACCGGCCGGCATGTTCGCGGAACCGGAATCAAACCCAACGGCGATGCTGGTGATTCCGGAATCCGGGACACGACGCAGGATAAGGGTGACGCCTGAGTCAAGAACCACCTTCGTCGTTGCCTTCTTCTGGGCCTCTACGGATTCTTTTTTGACGAGATTCGCGGCGCCGCCGGTGGCAGACTGAATCACGACCAGAAAAGAAAGTAACAGGGTCTTTTTCATTTCCGGACCTCCGTCAGGCCTGCCGAGTTGTCGACCAGACCAACCTTGCCTGCCGATTGTGGCGACATGAAAATGGAGCTCACATAAGGCTTTTTCACCAGCCACCGCGAAACAAAAGCCTGGACATCACTCATGCGCGTCGCCTGAAGACGGTCAAGGTAGCCTCTGTAATAATCAAGGCCGGTGATTGCCCACCAGAAGGCCAGAGATTTCGTGTACTCGGAGATCTTGTTCAACTCGAACTTGCGCTCGATCTGGAAACCGCGTTTCGCGTCTTCGAATTGCTCCTGGGTGAAATAGCCTGGCCGGCGCCACTCGGCGATCTCCCTCAACAACATTTCGCGGACTTCCTTGGCCTTGGACGGCTGCACCGAGGCGAAAATCGAGAAATCGCCGGCATCAGCCTGGGTGAAATATCCGGCGCCGGACGAGAACGTCAGACCCGAGTCCACGAACTTCTTGTAGAACCGGCCGTTCTTGTGACCCAGCATGCGACTGAGCAAATCAGCCGGATATGTGTCTTTCTGATCGATGAGGGCGCGAGGACCGGCAAACGTGATCTGGACGTCCGCGTTCTCGACGTCCTTGCGCGTCATGACAAAGTCAGCCGGTTTGTGGATTCCCATGATCTCAGGACGGGGTACTGGTTTCCAGCCCTGGGGATTCACCCACGAGCCGAAATGTTTCTCGACGAGGGACGGCAAGGTCGCCTTGTCAAAATCGCCACCGACAAGAAGAGCGCAATTCCCCGGAGTGAAAACCTCTGATTTGATGCGCAACAATTGTTCGCGCGTCGCGTTTTCGATGACCTTCCTCTTTCCGAGCGCGTCCCGGCGATATTCGTTGGGACCATATGTGAGGACGCGGGTCAGGTTGTAGCGGTCAAAGGATGGCGACGACGCGTCACGGTCATACTCGTCGAGGACGACACGGCGCTCTTTCTCGAGTTCGTTCTGTTCCAGCAAGGGCGTCGCAATGGCGTCGCTCATGAACTGCAAACCCTGTTCAAGGTAGGCCGAGGGCAGCGTGAAGTAATACCGGACCACTTCGGCTGACGTATCGCCATTGAACATGATGCCAAGTTCGCGCACCCGGTTCATGAAGGCTTCTTGATTTGGCAGACGCTTGTTGCCCTTGAAAAACATGTGTTCCCAAAGGTGCGTCAAGCCGTTGATATCCGGCGTCTCGGTCATCGCGCCCGCCTTGGCGGTAATCACGATGGTCGCCAACGGGACCTTCGCCGACGGGACCATGACCAGTTCCAGTCCGTTGGGCATTTTCCTGACGAAGAACGAAGGGTCTCCGTCCGCGGCCGCCTGCGGGTTGTTCCGGGAAAGAATCCCGGGCGGGGGACTTTTGGCGTCCGCCACCGCGGAGTACAAAGCCAGCGCGCCAACAAGGGTAAGGCGCATTGTGGTGACCGTCATCCGTGACTCCTTCCACAACAGTTTTATTGGATGCCGACGCGGAACAGGTTCAGATGCTGTCCGCGATAATCTCCGAGATGTCCTTGACCGCGACTTCGTCGGCCTTGCCGTTTGCCTTGACGCCGTCGGTCATCATCGTCATGCAGAACGGGCATGCGACCGCGACGGTCTTGGCACCGGTCTTGATGGCTTCCTCGGCCCGGTTATTGTTGACGCGCGTGCCGAGGTGTTCTTCCATCCACATGCGACCACCACCGGCACCGCAACAGAAACCTTGCTCGCGACTGCGAGGCATTTCCGTCAATTTGACGTTCGGAACCGCCTCGAGGGCCTGGCGCGGACTTTCGTAAACTTCGTTGTGGCGACCGAGGTAACACGAATCGTGATAGGTCATTTCCGGATTCGCGGCATCGGCAGGGATTGCGGAAGGCTTGATCTTGCCGGACTTCACGAGATCCGTGATCAACTCCGAGTGATGCACCACCTCTGCCTGGAAACCAAAATCCGGGTACTCGTTCTTGATGGTGTTGAAGCAGTGAGGACATCCCGTCACCACTTTTTTCACATTGTACTTCTTCATCGTGCCGACATTTTCCTCAATCGCCGCGTTGGCCAGGTACTCGTTGCCGAGGCGCCGGGCCGTGTCACCATTGCACTTTTCCTCGGTGCCGAGGATCGAGAAACTGACGCCTGCCGACTGCATGATCTTCACGATCGATCGCGATACTTTCTTGTACCGTTCGTCGTACGATCCGGCGCAACCTACCCAGAAGAGGTAGTCGACGTCCTTTTTCTCGGCCATCGTCGTCACGCCGAGGCCCTTGGCCCAGTCGGCGCGGGTCGACGGGTTCATCGCCCAAGGCGAGAAGTTGTTCTCGAGATTCTTGAACGTGTTGGAGAGTTCCGGCGGGAACTGGCCTTCGGTCAATGTCATGTAGCGCCGCATGTCGACGATCGCCGGGATGTGCTCGATAAACAGCGGGCAGGCTTCCATGCATGCGCCGCAGGTCGTGCAGCTCCAAAGTTCATCGCGCGTCACGATGCCGTCGATGAGGGGACGCTGCTTGTCCTGGGGCACGGTCGCGGCCTCGGTCACCGCCGACTTCAGGTGTTTGATGATGAGGCGTGGGTCCAGCGGCTTGCCGGTGTTGGAGGCCGGACACTGCGAGGTGCAACGACCGCACTCGACACAGGTGTACCCGTCAAGAAGTTGTTTCCACGTAAAGTCCTGGACTTTCCCGGCGCCGAACGATTCCGCGTCGTCCTTGAATTCCATCGGGCGCAAACGGCCGCGCGGCTTCAGCGACCGGAAGAAGATATTCGGCCACACCCAGACGAAATGCTGGTGCTTTGAGTACGGGATGAAACTTGTGAACGTAAACAGGATCGCGCAGTGGAACCACCAGAAACCATGAGAAAAACCTTCCCATCCTTCTGGAGTTGAGACCCCGAACACGTTGCCCAGGGTGCCCCCGAAGATGCGTGACATCGTGAGCGGCTCACCCGGCAAGCCTCCGGCCTCCGGGGACATGAACGTCTTGCCGCCCATGTAAATCAGCGATGTCGTCACAAGACCGAGGATGAATGAAAGGACAACCAGGGCATCGACCTTCGAATCCTTGCCAAGGCGCTGCAGGCGCGCCGGCGCGAAGAACAAGCGGCGGCTGATTGCCCAGACGATCGCGGTGACGACCGAGAAGTTCGCGAAGTCTTGTGTCATCAGGTAAAAGCGCCACACGGCGCCATCGCCAAGAATCCACTGGAAACTAAATGGCGAATAGATGCCGTGCAGCAAAGTCTCGATCGTACCGATCGTTACTGTGACGAAACCCCAGAAAATGATCGCGTGCATCAATCCGGGAAGGAATTCCTTGAACATCCGGGGCTGGATGAAACCCCCGACAACAACACCGTGGACGCGGTCCGCAATCTTGTCCGTTCGAACTTCCTCGGGAGCAGCGCCGATGTGGAACCACCGCCAGAGTTTGAGCACGTTGTACCCAAAGAAACCGAAAACGCCGATGGCGATGATCGCGAACAAGACGTTCAAAACAGACACGGACAACCCCCATGAAAGCGGGATGGGAAGAGAGTTTCAACCCGTCAATTTTACGGGGAAGTTTGCGTCGTGTCGAGGCAAGAGACACGTCCAGCGCGGATTCAAACGCGTTTGCGCAGGCTGCGCCGTGCCTCAAAAAGCATCATATGCGTTTCGTACTGGACCCGGCCGGTGATCGCGTCCCCGTGGATGGCGGAATATTCCTCGACAAAATCAAGATAAGTCTTGTCGCACAAGGCCTTGCGCTGGGCCTCGGCCACGGGAATTTCGCCACGGAAACGACGCTCGACTTCCTTCAGGCGCAGCGGCAACAGGGACTCAAGGCGCCGGGCAACCTGCCGGGCATTCATCGCCTCCTGGGCGAAACGCTGGATCGAGCGAATCAGTTTTTCGTGGACCATTTTAACGTCCAAGGGACTTCACCCCCGAGGCCGCGAATCGAAAAAAATTCACCGGACAATCTCGCGGGTATACCGGTCAAGGAGCGCCTTGTCATCATCATCCGCCCGTGACCGCGAAACCTCATCGAGGATGTCCTCGCGGTAACGCCGGTCGACCTCATATTCGCGTTTGATCTCGACATCACCGCCCGTGATCGCCTGTCCGTAGTAGTTGTCTCCGTTCACCCGGCGTCGTCGCCCGCGGTCCTGTCCGGAATCGCGCGACCTCTGGGCGGCTTGCTCGGCCTGGCGAAGCAAACGCCCGGCCATGTCCGAATTGCTCTCGGCGGTCCCGAAATTCCCGGAGTTGCCGTTGGACAGAGTCTGCTCCATCGCCTCGACCGCGGCCTTGAGGCGCCCTTCGGCACCGGGCGCGAACGCGCGGATCTTTCCCTCCAGGCCTTTGGTACCCTTGAGAT